>Ga0172378_10000523_pt1 | contig 33786 bp, 47 predicted proteins | sample GrowelOW332metaG_FD_119755 | JGI IMG/M metagenome (GOLD analysis project Ga0172378, IMG submission 119755) | Groundwater microbial communities from an aquifer near a municipal landfill in Southern Ontario, Canada - Pumphouse #3_1 metaG | ecosystem: Environmental > Aquatic > Deep subsurface >...
ATCACTATTCTTCATCTCTTCTCCTTGGTTCAAACATAATAATATGATTGTTAATAAAACGCAACAAAATGTTAGTAAAACATAACAATTTGTGAAAATTGTGATTGACAAGCTCTAGGAAGCTATGCAAGAATGATGAAGGATTAGGATTTCCTAATATCCAAGGAGGAAGCATGGAGGTCAAAACCATTGAAGGGTTGATAGCTGACAAGGGACTTAGTCTGGAGAAGTTTGCATTAATGCTAAATATTAGCAGACAGACTCTTCAGAAGAAGCTGGAGAACAGGACACAGTGGAAAATGGATGAAGTGGACAAGGTTTGCAAAATTCTTGGCATTTCTATTGAGGAAGGGATAAGACTTTTTTTAAGGTAAGAATTAGGAAATCCTAACAAGGAGAATATGATGGAAGAACTGTTGACAGTCACACAAGCCAGCAAAGTCCTGAAGACAAACAGGAACTATGTGTATGACTGCATAAAGAGAAAGGAAATCAATGTTGTGAAACTCAAGAGCCTCAGAATCAAAAGGTCTGAGATTGAAAGATTCATGACATCTCATGAGGTCAGATATGAAGATAGATAGTCTGTATCCATTCCAGCAGAAAGCTCTTGATGCTCTCAAGGACAGGACTAGAGTTGGCTTCATGCTTTCAATGGGTCTTGGCAAGACTCCTGTTGGCTCACAGAAGATGGTGGATTTGGGTTCTCCAATCAACCTTCTCATCTGTCAGAAATCCAAAGTCAGGGATTGGGAAAAGCATTTTCAGGACAACTTTCCAGAAGTCTTCACTATTGATTTCACCAAGACATCCAAGCTCCTGTGGAGAGACATCAAGGAAATCCACAAGACCATGGGAAAGAAGCAGACTGTGGTCATCTGCAATTATGAGTTGGCATGGAGAAGAAAGGAGCTTCAGAACATGAAGTCCTTCACCTTGATGCTTGATGAATCATCACTCATCCAGAATCCCAAGGCAAAGCAGACAAAGTTCATCATGGGTCTTCAGCCAGATTCAGTCATCTTACTTTCAGGAACTCCATGTTCTGGAAAGTATGAGAACCTCTGGACTCAGGCTCATCTGCTTGGATGGAACCTGTCTCAAGATGTCTATGAACAGACCTATGTGAATTGGGAAAGCTTCAAGGTTGGCAAGGCTTGGCACAAGAGAGTCAGGAAATCTGAACCATACAAGAACATTGAAAGGCTGAAGGACAAGCTCAGAGACAATGGGATGTATTTCCTGAAGACTGAAGATGTCATAGACCTTCCAGAACAGACCTTCATTGATTCCTATGTGTCCAACACTAAGGAATATTTGAGATTCATCAGAGACAGTATTGTTGAAATCAATGGGACTGAATATGTGGGAAGCACACCTCTCTCTAAGCTGATGTTCTCAAGGGAAATATGTGCCTTTGAGACTGCATCCAAGCTTGAGGCACTCAGGGATATCCTCAATTCAACCAATGAAAGACTGGTAATCTTCTACAACTTTGACAAAGAACTCAGGAAGATTGAGGACTTGTGTATTGAGATGGACAGACCTGTGAGCATAGTCAATGGACATGAGAGAGACCTGATGTTCTATGAGGATGCTGAAGACTCAGTGACCCTTGTCCAATATCAGGCTGGAGCCATGGGACTCAACCTTCAGAAGTCATCAAGATGTGTTTTTTTCTCTCCACCTGTGAGAGTTGACCACTGGATGCAAGCTCAGAAGAGAATCCACAGGATTGGTCAGGACAGACCATGTTTCTACTACAAGCTGATTGTGGAGCAATCCATAGAACAGAGCATATATCAAGCCTTGGAAAGAGGACTTGATTTCACAATGGAACTCTTCAGAGAAGAAGAGAAAGAAAAGGAGAATCCAAATGGATGAACAGAAAGGTTTGGTCTTGTTTGAGAAGAACAGCATGACCATTTTCAAGCAGTTGAGCCAGCTCAAGAAGGACATTAAAGCTCTTGAAAAGGCTGAGATGACAGCCAAGGAAAGCCTCAAGAAGGCTATGGCTGAGTATGGAATCACATCCTTCAGCAATAAGTTCGTGACCATCAGCTCAGTGAAGGCTGGAGAGGACAAGGTTTCCTTTGATGAGGATGCCTTTGCTCTTGCAGACCCTGAGACCTACAAGGAACTCTGTGAGGATTATCCAAACTTGAGGATTGACTTGGAGCAGTGGAAGGAGCTGGAGCCAGAAACCTATGCCAAGTTCCTCAAGGCTTACAACAAAGTGACCAAAGGAAAGAGTGGCTACATTAGGATTGAGGCTAAGTAAGGTGGAGAGAATGAATAACTGTGTACCAAGCAAAAGTGAATCAGGCATTGAGGATGTAAGACCAATTCAGGCAATTCTTGAATCAACAGACCAGATACTGGAAGAGATTTTGAAAACCCTTCAGATCATCAGGTCAACACTAGGACAAATTGAGGAGCCTGTTCTAGAGGAAAGAGTTCATGAAATTGAGAACTCCTGTATAAGGAACCATTGCCTGATAAATGAAACGTTTGCTGTCAATGCACTCAAGCTGACAACCAGCATTCAGAAGACTCTTGCATGACTGAGAAGCAATTTGAGAACAGGGTCAAAACCTTCCTCAAGGCTGAAGGATGTTGGGTTCTGAAGACTTGGGGAGGTGGATACCAGAGGTCAGGGATTCCAGACCTTCTGTTCTGTTGCAATGGCAAGTTCTGTGGAGTGGAGCTGAAGTCAGAAGATGGAAGACCTTCACTGCTACAGATTCATGAAGTTGAGCAGATTCAGAAGGCTGGTGGCTATGGATGCATCCTCTTTCCAAGTGGGTTTGAGGATTTCAAGAAGAGAATCAGGGAGATAAAAGATGGGATATTCCTACTCAAAAGTTGATTGCTTCAGTAAGTGTCCTTACAAATACAAGCTTCATTATATGGATGGTCTGAGAACTTATCCAAATCTTGATGCCAACAATCCTCTGATTGTGGGTCAGGCTATGCACCTTGGGATTGAGACTGATGTTGAATATGCTCTGTCCTTCTATGAAAGCCAGTTTCCATTCTTGGAAGAGGAGCATCTCAATGAGGAGATGAAGCTTGAGGCTCTGATTCCTAAAGCCAAGAGGATGCTTCCAACTGAGAGCTGTGTTTTTGAGGAACCTTTGTTTGCAAAGGGATTCCAAGGATACATGGATTTCAGGACTGATGATTGGCTTCTGGACATCAAGTATTCCAACCAAGTGGACACCTATTCCAAGTCACCTCAGATTCATGTCTACAGATACTTTGATGAACTGCTGAATGGAAGGAAGATTCCACATATTGGATATTTCTTCATCCCAAAGGTAAGCATCAAGCAAGGCAAGACTGAGGAGATTCAGGACTTCAGAAGAAGGCTGACTGCTGAACTGGATTTGGCAAGACCTCAGGTGAAGGAAGTCAGATATTCCACCAGACAGGTTATGTCCTTCTTTGATGAAATCAAGAGGATTCAGAAAGCCACTATCTATCCTAAGAAGGAAGGATGGCTCTGTGATTGGTGTGAGTACAAGGGATTTTGTCAGACAGGTTCTGACATAGATATAGATTGGGAAAATTCAAAGGAGAAAAGTTATGAATCTACCAAAGAATGAAAGACGGATGGTTGGCTCATTAATCCACAAGAAACTGTGGATATATGGTCAGCCTTACACAGGCAAGTCAATGCTTGCAGACCAGTTTCCAGAGCCTCTGATGCTCAATACTGATGGAAATGTGGACTATCTCACATCTCCATATGTTCCCATCAGGGACACAGTTGAGCAGACAGGGAGAATCAAGGAAACCAAGATGGCTTGGGAAGTCTTCAAGGAGACAGTTGATGAGCTTGCCAAGATGGACAACAGCTACAAGACCATTGTGGTTGATTTGGTTGAGGATGTCTATGAGGCTTGCAGACAGTACATCTACAAGAAGAACAATATCTCTCATGAGAGTGATGACCCATATAGAGCATGGGATAAGGTCAGGTCTGAGTTCCTAGCAGTCTTCAAGAAGCTGACCACTCTTCCCTACGAAAATATAGTTCTCATCTCTCATGAGGATATCTCCAAAGATATCACAAAGAAATCTGGAGATAAAGTCACAGCCATAAAGCCAAACATCACAGACAAAGTTGCCTTGAAGTTGGCTGGAATGGTTGGTCTGACCTGTAGGACTCTGATTGAGGATGGAGAATATCTTGTCAAGTTCAAGACAGAGGATTCTGTTGAGTTTGGTGGTGGTAGGTTCAAGCCTTCCAAGAAACAGATTCACAACTCCTATGAGGAGCTTTGTGAGGTCTACAAGACCAGCCAGCCAGCAGTGGTCAATGACAGACCCACTCCACCACCTCAAGTGAATGAAGAGCCAGATATGCCTGAATTTGACAGCTCAGAAGCTCCTGTGGAAGAGCCACAGAAGCCAGTGAGAAAGAAAAGACAGGCAACTGTTCTTCCTGAGACTGAGGAAGTCAAGGAAGAGGTTAAGGAAGAGGTTCAGCCAGAAGAAAAGGCTGAAGAGAACAATGAGAAACCTGTCAGAAGACAGAGAAAGCATAGAGAGGAGAATTAACTATGGCTATCAACAAGAGCGTTTTGGATAAGTTTGACAAGGAATTTGCAACTGAGGATTTTAATGAGTCTGTAAAGGACATTGAGAAGAATGGCAAGCCAGCCAATGGTGACTTCCCTGTCATCCCTGTTGGAAAGTATGAGGTGTCTCTCAGAAGCTTGGAGCTGACTGAGACCAAGAAGACACATGAGCCAATGCTCAGTGCTTCCTTCAAGATTCTCAAGGGAGGATATGCCAAGCAGTTACTCTGGATGAACACTGTCCTGACTTCAAGAGCCAGCAACATCCATGATGCAAATGAGTTCCTCAGGAGCCTTGACACTGATGTGGATGTGAAGTGGGAGAACTCCTTCAGCAAGTATGCTCAGATGGTTCTGGATGTGTTTGAACAGACCTCCAGCCTTGAATATGTCATTGACTATTCCAAGGTGGGAGAGAAGGAATATCCACATTATGAAATTCTTGATGTCTTTGAAGTAGAGAAATGACCAGCCAGTGGTGGATGGGAGCAATCCCATCCACTGCATTCAGAAGGAGAAAAGACATGATTAAGAATTGGAAAGTTGGTGACAGGGTTATCCATCTAGCCACAGGAAGAGTGGGAGTCATCATCTATATCAATCCAGACAATAAGTTAGCTGAAGTCAAGTTCAAGAAGGAGTTTGATTGGGCAGAAATGTTCAAGCCTGAGGACTTATCCAGAAGGAGCAAATAATGGTTTTCTATGACTTTGAGGTTTTCAGTGATGACTGGTTGGTTGTGACCCTTGACCCTGACAAGGGAGAGAAGGTCATAGTCAACAACCAGCTTGAGCTGAAGGCTTTCTATGAGGAGCATAAGAAGGATATCTGGATTGGCTTTAACAACAGGCATTATGACCAGTACATCCTCAAGGGAATCCTCTTGGGTCTCAGTCCCAAATATGTGAATGACCAGATAATCATTGGTGGAAAGAATGGTTGGGAGATTTCAAGGGAGTTCATCATCTATCCAATGATAAACTTTGATTGCATGGACAGATATGACAGAGGACTGAAATATTTTGAAGGTTCCCTTGGACACTCAATTGAGGAATCCAGCATTCCATTCAACATCAACAGAAAGCTCACAGAGGATGAGCTGAAGGAAGTCATCACCTATTGTGAGCATGATGTGGAACAGACAGTCCAAGTCTTCATGGAGAAGAAGAATGATTTCATGGCTCAGTTGGAGCTGGTCAAGATGTATCAGCTTCCACTGGACATGATGAACAAGACCAAGGTTCAGCTCAGTGCCAAGATTCTTGGTGCTGTAAAGATGGAACACCATGATGAGTTTGAGATTGATTTTCCTGACACTCTTGAGCTGAAGAAGTACAGGCACATCCTTGAATGGTACAAGAATCCAGTCAACTGCAATTACTCAAAGAGCATTGATGTCAATGTTGCTGGAGTGATGCATTCCTTTGGTTGGGGAGGTCTCCATGGAGCAAGACCAAACTACATTGGAGAAGGCTGGTTCATCAACATGGATGTTGGCTCTCTGTATCCCACACTGATGTGCAGATACAACCTCATGAGCAGAAATGTGGATGAGGAAGGTTTTGACAGATTCAAGGAAATCCTCAGATACAGGCTTGAACTGAAGCATCAGGGAAAGAAGAAGGAACAGGCTCCTCTGAAGATTGTCCTCAATGGAACCTATGGAGCCATGAAAGACAAATACAATCCCTTGTATGACCCACTCCAAGCCAACAGGGTCTGCATCTATGGACAGCTTCTGGTATTGATGCTCATTGAGAAGCTTGAGCCTCATTGTCAGATTATCCAGTCCAACACTGATGGTGTATTGGTCAAATTGAAGCGTTATGAGGACTATGACCTGATTGATGATATTGCATATGAGTGGGAGAAGAGAACAGGACTGATCCTTGAATTTGATGAATACAGGAAGGTCATCCAGAAGGATGTGAACAACTACATCATCATTGATGCAGAAGGAAAGTCCAAGTCCAAGGGAGCATATGTGAAGGAGCTTGGGAAGCTGGACTATGACCTCAAGGTTGTGAACAAGGCTGTCACTGACTTCTTTGTGAATGACATCCCTGTTGAGGACACAATCAATGGCTGTCAGAACCTGAAGGACTTCCAGTTTGTGAAGAAGGCTTCAAGCCTGTATGAGGTTATCTTCCATGGCTCTGAGAGACTGAGCATCAAGTGTGTCAGGTGCTTTGCATCCAAAGATGAGGCTGATGGTGGACTCTTCCAGATGAAGAAGTCAACCAAGGTGATTGAGCAGATGTCAGAGACACCAGAGCATTCAAGGCTTGTCAATGGAGAGATTAATGACATGGGAGTTCCAGACTGGTTGGACAGGAACTGGTATGTGAACCTAGCTAAGAAAAGGATTAATGCCTTCAAAGGAGATGAGGATGATATTGAACTGTACAATGAAGTATAAGAATGGAACCAAGGGTCTCTGGACTCTGAACACTCTTGCCATTGCATATGGCAAGAAGGAAGGTCATAAGTCATTCCTTGTGAACAAGGAGACTGTGGACAAGCTCAGAAGACTTGTCCTGAGGTTCTGCACATCATGGACAAGTGACACCTATGCTGGAGAGCAATATGGGACTCCATTTGATGCAATCATCAATGAGCTTGAGGCTCTTCAGATTCAGATGGAAGAGGAGAAGGTCAATAAGATTGAGATGATTGATGCCAATGTTGATGAAAACACCAAGGCAAAAATCATCTGGTACAAGGCACTGCTCAATGATGTCAGGAGAGGAACAAGGGTTGATTTCTGTCAGAAGAAGAACCCATCACTCAAGACTCAGGATGATGTCATTGCCAAGGTCACTGAGGAACTGGACAAGGCAAGGTCACAAGGCTTCTGGATGTCAAAGGATTTCCAAGACCCAAGGAAGAGGCTGTCTGAACTGAATGAAAGGCTGGAGAGAATCTCAATTCTGCTTCCCATATGGAGAAAGAAATGAACACTTTGACAAGGCTGATTCCCAAGGTCATGGAGGACATCCTCCACAGGGAGAAGGATGAGAAGGTCAGGGATGAATGGGCTTGTGGATGCATCACCTGTGTGAGGTGTCCACATAAGTTTGATTTTCCTGACTGTAGGAATGGATTGTTTGATGAACTGTATAAGGAGGTTTCAGATGGACAACAATAAGGTGGATTTCAAGTATGGCATGACCAAGAAGAGTCTTCAGGAACAGGCAAAGGAGAAGGGATTCACCTTTGGTAACAAGGGAGACATTGCTGATGCAATCAACTCCAGTCTGATTCTCATATTCAGCCTTGAGATGATTACTGAGAAGGAGTTCAAGAAGCTTTGTATGAAGTTACACAAAACTATAATGCCATGGCTCAAGCCATATAGGAGATAGGATATGACTATTGTTGATATTGAAGTTTCTGGATTTCAAGGAGCCATGATTGGAATGAGACTCCCTTACAATTCAAAGAATGACAGCATGATTGAAGATGGACAATATAAGCTTGGAAAGTCTGACCTAGAGCTTCTGTGCAGACTGGTCAAGGAAGGTCAACCTAACAGGAAGGTCTTGAGGATGATTCATGTGCAGTTGCTGGTCACAGCTCCTAGGTATTGGTGGATAGAGGCAGATACGTACAAGGTTGGAACTGTGACAAACAGTGAGTCCACCATGCACACTCTTCTCAAGAGAGGTTGCTTTCAGCTTGATGACTTTGAGCATGATGAGAACAACAGCCTTGATGACACCATTCAGAAGCTTAATTTCCTTCATGGATTTTATGATGAGAGTTCTCCTGATGAGAAAAAGAAATGGTGGAGAGAAATCATCCAGCTTCTTCCTCAGTCCTATCTACAGACAAGGGTTTGGGATTTGAACTATGAGACTCTCATCAACATCTACAAGTACAGGAAGAATCACAAGCTTCCTGAGTGGAGGATGTTCTGTTCATATATCAGGGAAGTCCTTCCATACATGGATGACATATTGGGAGCCTTGGAATGAGCTGGTGCAGATTCAGCAGAACAGATTGTGAGAGATTTGAGGATGGGATGTGCAAATCCTATCTTAGATGTTTCAAGAAAGGAGAAACAGATGACAAAGAATCAAGAAAAGATACTTCAGCAGATAATAGACCACTATGGCAGAATCAACCAAGAGATCAAATGCATTGAGGAGATGGGAGAACTGACCAAGGAGCTTGCCAAGGATGTCCTGACCCTTGGGTCTGAGGAGAACATCATTGAGGAGACTGCTGATGTGCTTATCACAGTTACTCAGGTCATGATGATGCATTCTCCTGAGAAGGTGAAGAAGGTCATCAGCCAGAAGCTCTACAGGATAATGTACAGGATGGAGAATGAATCTTATGACAAATAAAGAAGCTCTTTCAAAATTGACCAATGAAGAACTAGCCAAGAAAATATCTGAATCTCCATGCTTGTTTTGCTTTAAAACAAATAGTTGCGGAAATAAAAGGAGTGCTATTGGTCTGTATTGGTGTGAAGATGCCATTGAAAAATACCTTGGTGAAGAGGTGAAATCATGATTACCATCTATAAAGGCTATGTTCCAACCAAGAACAAGGAATGCATGGCAAAGTTCAAGGACAGACCTCTAGCCAGCCTTGATGATGTGAGGACTCTGGATGAATACGCTGGAGTTCTTGCTGATGACATCATCTGCATTGACATTGATGACCATGACCAGTCTGAAATCCTCATGAACATTGTTGAAGACCAGCAGTTGAACTGTCAGGTCATGCAGACCACCAGAGGAAGGCATTTCTACTTCAAGAACACCACTGTACAGAAGTGTGGAACCCATCTCAAGCTTGCCATAGGTCTTGAATCTGACATCAAGGTTGGAGTCAAGAACTCCTATGCAGTTGTCAAGTTCAAGGGAAAGGACAGGTTTGTTGAGTGGGAGGCACAGGGAGAGGAACTTGAGCCTCTTCCAAAGTGGCTGACTCCAATCAAGACCAATGTTGACCTCATGGGACTGGATGATGGTGATGGAAGGAATCAGGCTCTTTTTGGATACATCCTGACCCTTAACCATTATGGATTCTCCAAGGATGATGCAAAGGTCTGCATCCAGATGGTCAACAGGTGGATTTTCAAGAAGCCTCTGAAGGACAGGGAACTTGAGTCAATCCTCAGGGATGATGCCTTTCCCAAGGACACCTTCAGCACATCCAAGGGTTTTGAGCATGACAAGTTTGGTGACTACCTTATCAATGAGTACAGGATTCAAAAAATCAATGGACTTTTATACTGCTACAATGATGGGATATATGAGCCATATCAGATTGAGAAGAAGATGCTCAAACATCTCCCATCACTGAAGACTGCTCAGAGGGTTGAGGTTCTGAAGTATCTCAACCTTGTGGCTCCTGATGTGAGGAATGCTGATGCCAGATTCATAGCATTCAACAATGGTGTCTATGATGTGCTGGAGAAGACCCTCAAGCCTTTCTCCAAGGACATTGTGATAACCAACAGGATTCCTTGGGAGTTCAATGCTGATGCCTACTGTGAGCTGACTGACAGGACTCTGGACAAGATAGCCTGTGGAGACCCTCAGGTCAGAATCATTCTGGAGGAAGCCATTGGATATCCATTATGGAGAAAACAGGAATTGAGCAAGTTCATCCTTCTGGTTGGTGACAGAGCCAATGGAAAGTCAACCTTCCTTGACATGGTGAAGTCCATGCTTGGATCTGAGAACTGCTCCTTCCTTGACCTCTCTGAACTGAATGAGAGGTTCAGCATAGGAGAGCTTGCTGGAAGGCTTGCCAATGTGGGAGATGATATCTCTGATGAGTTCCTCCAAGGGAAGGGAGTGAGCATCCTGAAGAAGATTGTCTCAGGAAACAGCCTCAAGGCTGAGTTCAAGGGACAGGATGTGTTCTTCTTCCAGCCTTATGCAAAGCTCCTGTTCAGTGCCAATGAGATTCCAAGGACAAAGGACAAGACTGGAGCTGTCCTCAGAAGGATGGTGATTGTTCCATTCAATGCAAGGTTCAGCAAGGATGACCCTGACTTTGACCCATACATCAATGAGAAGCTCTGTTGCAAGGAAAGCATGGAATACATCATCCAGTTGGGATTGAAGGGACTGGAGAGGATTCTCTCCCAAAAGGACTTCTCTCCATCAGAGAAGGTGTCTGAAGCCATTGATGAATACAACCTCACAAACAATCCAATTGTCCAGTTCATAAGGGAGACTGAGGAATGTGACATTATTGGACAAGGGACAAATGAGGTTCACAAGGCTTACAAGATTTTCTGCATCCAGAACAATTATTCTGAGATGAGCCTCATCTCATTCTCAAGGCTGATTTGTCAGAGGATGGCTCTGAAGACTGAAAGGAGGAGGATAAACGGAAAATTGATTCAGATATTTGTTCAAGATGATACTTTGAGAACTCATCTTGAACAGGGTCAATTGTTTTAGTGGTAAGTGTTTATATGTGGTGTTCACAGAGTTCAAGATGTTTTTCATTTCTTATATAATTTGAATCAATTAATTATGATTAATTAGAAGAAAATAAAAATATAGAAATATATATAATATAGTAAAACATCTTGAACATCTTGAACAAATTGAATAAATGCTTATGAGAAAAGGAGTAATTTGTTCAAGATGTATTTTTCATCTTGAACACATCTTGAACAAAAATTGAGCCAAGTCATTATGGAGAAAGGAAATCATGCTGTTCAAGATGTATTTTGGGAGGAGATTTTATGGAAGTGAAGCAGTTGCTGAGACAGGTCAGGAAGTATAATGTCATGGTTCAGAGGAAGACTGATGAGGTTGCATCCCTCAGATCATCTGTAGTGTACACAACACCAGCAATGGGAGGAGACTACATCAATGCAACCTCCAATCCACACAGGAAGGAGGACAGCATCCTGAGGCTTGTGGTCTTGGAGAAGAGCTTAGGTCAGACCATCATCAAGCTGACTGAGATAAAGAAGTTGGCAATGGATGTGATTGACAGCCTTCAGAATCCTCTGTGGGTCGATATGCTCTACAGGAGATACTTTGCCAATGAGACATGGGAGCAGATAGCAGAACACATGGGAAAGAGCAAGAGATGGGTTCTCAAGCTCCATGATGAAGCCTTGGTGGAGCTGAGTGAAAAGTTCTCTAGTTCACTTTACTTCATCTGAATTTCATGGTACATTTATTGTGTGAAGGTGTGAGGAGACCAATAGGTCTCCTTTCTTTTTTGCCTTCATGATTCTCCTTTTTTGGATATGCACATCACTCTTTTTCTGGCTGTGGAGTGGTGTGCATTTTGTTATTCAGTCAGATGCTCACAGGAGGTGCAAGCATATGAATGGACTTACCAATAAACAGAGAAGATTCATTGATGAGTATTTGATTGATTTGAATGCAACTCAGGCTTGCATCAGAGCTGGATATGCCAAGAAGAATGCCAACAGGATTGGTAGTGAGAACTTGTCAAAACTGGTTATCAAGACTGAACTTGATAAACGTATGGCAGAAAAAGAGGATGCTCTCATTGCCAAACAGGATGAGGTGTTGAAATATCTCACATCAGTCCTCAGAGGGGAGTCTGAATCTGAGGTTGTGGTGACTGAGCTGATTGGTGATGGTTGCTCTGAGGCAAGGAGACTGAAGAAGAGACCTGATGAGAAGGAGAGGCTCAAGGCTGGAGAGCTTCTTGCAAAGCGTTATGGTCTTCTGGTGGACAAGCTTGATGGGACTGTCACAGTTCCAGTGGTGCTGAAAGATGATATCCCTGAATCCGATTGAGATATCAATAGCCTCCAAGATTGGCAAGGGATACAACAGGTTCTGGAACTGTAGGAAAAGATACAGGGTTGTGAAGGGTTCAAGAGCCTCCAAGAAGAGTAAGAACATGGCTCAGTGGGTCATCTGCAAGATGATGGAATATCCACTTGCCAACACCTTGGTCATCAGGAAGACTGAAAGGACTCTAAGGGACTCCTGTTATTCTGACCTTGTTTGGGCAATCCACAATCTTGGAGTGGAGAAGTGGTGGAGGACTACAGTCAGTCCTCTGGAAATCACCTATACTCCAACAGGACAGAAGATTCTGTTCAGAGGGATGGATGACCCTCTAAAGCTTGCTTCAATCTCTGTTCCCAAGGGATATCTCTGTTGGGTCTGGATAGAGGAAGCTTATGAGATAACAAGGGAAGAGGACTTTGACACACTTGATGAGTCCATCAGAGGAGAGATGCCTGATGGGTTGTTCAAGCAGATTACACTGACCCTCAATCCTTGGAATGAGCATCACTGGATAAAGGCAAGGTTCTTTGACACACCTTCAGATGACACCTTGACAATGACAACCAACTACACCTGTAATGAGTGGCTGGACAAGGCTGACCTTAAGCTGTTTGAGGACATGAAAGTCAGGAACCCAAGAAGATATCAGGTTGCTGGTCTTGGGAATTGGGGAGTTGTCGATGGTCTGGTCTATGAGAACTGGAAGGAACAGGTCTTCCTCTTGACTGAAGTCAAGGATGCAGTCACCTGTTGTGGATTGGACTTTGGATATACTCAAGACCCTTCAGCCTTTGTTTTGGCATTCCTCAACAAGAATGAGAAGATTCTCTGGATATGGGATGAGATGTATCAGAAGGGACTTTCCAACAGGAAGATATATGACACCATCACTGAGATGGGATATTCCAAGGAAAAGATAACTGGTGATTCTGCTGAACCCAAGTCCATTGATGAGCTGAAAGGCTATGGACTCAGGATAACTGGAGCCAAGAAGGGAAGGGATTCAGTGATGAATGGCATCCAGTGGATTCAGGACTTGGAAATCAGAATTCATCCAAGGTGTGTCAACTTCCTGACTGAGATTCAGAACTACCAATGGAAGGAAGACAAGTTTGGAAAGAAGATAAATGAGCCTGTGGATGATTTCAACCATCTCATGGATGCTCTGAGATATGCTCTTGAGGCTTTCATCAAGGGTAAGGGATGGATAATGTGAAGACTGTCAAACTGTTGAATTTCAATGTATATGTCAAACTGCTTGAGGATGATGCTGATGAGTTCATGTTTGAGGATTCATCCGTTGACATGAAAGAGTTGAATGGTGGAGCTGTTCATCTCAGGAATGAAAAAGGACAAGAAGGATGTGTTCCTGATTCTGGTCAGAAAAAAAAGAGTCTCACATTTGAGATTGTTGTCCATGAGTGCTGGCACTGCTTCTGGTTCTTCTATGATTTCATTGCTGAAGGTGAGGAATGGAGACCAATAGACATTGGAAGTGAGATTTTTGCTTATTCCTTTGGGAATTTTGTAAATGATGTTTGGAACAAGTTATGTGAGGATAAAGATGTGGACTAAAATCAAAGACTTCTTCAGCAAATGTGCTGGATACATTGTGGCTGGACTGACAGCCTTTGCTGGTGTCCTCCTTCTGGTTATCAAAGGGAAGAACAGCAAGATAGACAAGCAGAAAGAGGAAATCAAGACTCTGGACAAGGAGGTCAAGATTGCTGAGACCAAAGCTGAACGGACCAAGAAGACTGATGAGATTAAAGAGAAGGTCACTAATGTGGTTCTTGAATCACAGAAGGATGAGGTCAGGAAGGTGCAAGAGATTCTGATAACACCTGATACTGAACAGGCAAAGGTCTACAATGGGATTATAGAGGGTTTTAATCATGGTAAAAACTAAGATTCTGATTGCCATGGTTCTCATGGCTGTTCTGCTGGTTGGCTGTACAACCACTGAATATGTCCAGATTGACCCTCCTGAGTTCAATCCTACAAGACCTGAGAGACCAGAGCTGGAGACTCTTCCAGAAGATGCAGTTGTTTTGGTTCAGATAAATACAAACATGGTCAGACTTGTGACCTACATCACTCAGCTTGAGGCTTATGCAGATGGTTGGGAATACTACTATAAGGAGGTGCTTACCAATGCTGGAGACAAGAAAACAGATTGAGCTGATAAAGACAGCAATGGAGCAAAGTCTCCTAGACCCTCTCAAGGTCTCAGCCAAGGTTGGAGAGAGATACTATGAGGGAGAGCATGATATCCTCAACTACAGGGTCATGTACTATGATGCAACAGGGAAGCTTGTGGAGGACAGGACAAGAAGCAATGTCAAGATTCCTCATCCATTCTTCACTGAGCTGGTAGACCAAGAAGTCCAGTATATGCTCTCAGGCATTGAGGAAGGATATATCAAGTCCAAACATCCAGAGCTTCAGGAGCTGATGGACAGGCAGTTCAACAACAATGATGATTTCAATGCAGAACTCAATTTCCTTCTCACAGGAGCCTCCAAGAGAGGTTCTGAATATATGTACTGCTACAAGATTGATGACGGTCTGTTCAAGTTTGAGGATGTGGACTCAATCAACCTACAGGAAATCAGAGCCAATGACACTGATGACCATTGTCAATATGTTGTCAGATGGTATGAACAGAGGGTTGATAAGGACAAGGAGAAAATCACCAAGATTGAGCTTTGGGATGACCAGCAGACATTCTTCTTCATCAAGGAAGGAGACAATGAAATCAAGCTGGACAAGAATGCTCCAATCAATCCTAGACCACACATTGTGGTCAATGATGGTCTGAACAGATATGGTGAAGGGTTTGGAGTCATCCCATTCTTCAGGCTGGACAACAACAAGAAGAGGTTCTCAGACCTCAAGCTGGTCAAGGCTCTGATTGATGACTATGACCTCATGAGCTGTTCACTGTCCAACAACCTCCAAGACCTTGTGGATGGGTTGTGGGTTGTAAAAGGCTACTCTGGTGAAGCTGAAGACATGAATGAGCTGATGACTAACCTCAAGACCAAGAAGATGGTTGGTGTGGATGTTGAAGGTGATGTGGACATCAGGACAGTCAACATTCCATATGAGGCTAGAAAGACCAAGATGGAGCTGGATGAGAAGAACATCTACAGGTTTGGGATGGGATTCAACAGTTCTCAGATTGGAGATGGCAACATCACCAATGTGGTCATCAAGAGCAGATACACACTCCTTGACCTCAAAGCAAACAAGCTTGAGATAAGGCTGAAGAAGTTCATGAGACAGCTTGTAAAGGTGGTCATTGACTCCTACAACTTGGAGAACAAGACAGATTTCAAGGATTCTGATGTGATCATCTCTTTCAAGAGGGAGACAATCAGCAATGATTCTGACAATGCTCAGATTGCATTGACCAAGGCACAGGAGAAACAGGTTCTCATTGACAGCCTTGGAACCCTCAATGGTGTGCTGGATGCTGAGACATATCTCAAGCTCATCTGTGATGTCCTTGACCTCAACTATGATGAGATAAAGGACAAGACTCCTGTTCCAGTTGATGGTGCAGAAGAGACCTTGGATGAGACTAAAGTTGAGAATGGTGAAGAGGTTGTGGATGCAGTTGAGGATTCATTGGGTCATGGTCTGAATGGGTCACAGACTCAATCACTCCTGTCTGTGATTGCACAGTGGAAGGCTGGAACCCTTACAGAGTCCCAAGCCATACAAGTCATAAGTCTTGCAGTTGGAATCTCCAAGGACAAGGCAAAAGAGCTGTTGATGGAGCAGTGATATGAAGAGTTATCAGAAGGAGGTCTTGGGTCTGAGCCTTGAAGCAGAGAAACAAGTCCTCTCTGACCTTCAGAATCAGTACTCCAATGCACAGAAGGACATCAAGGCTAGAATCAGGAAACTGCTCTCTAGGAAGGATGCCAACACACAATATGTCCAGAATCAGGTCAAGTTCCTTACTTCCAAGCAAGGTGAAGTGACCAAGATTCTGGAGAACCTCAGGAAGAACCAGTATGGGAGCATCAACTCCTATCTGAAGGACTCCTATGAGGATGGTTTCATGGGAACCCTCTACTCCTTGCAGAAACAGGGAGTCCCTTTGGTGTTTCCAATTGACCAGAAGGATGTTGTCAGAGCAATACAGACCAACACCAAGCTGAGTACAACCTTGTACAAGGCTTTGGATGTGACCAAGTTGAAGAACAACATCAGGAATGAGCTTGCCATCGGTCTGGCTCAAGGTTCCTCCTATCAGGAGATAGCCAAGAGGATTGACATGGCTTCCAACACAGGTCTGAGCAATGCTTACAGGATAGCAAGGACTGAGGGAGCTAGGATTGGACAGGAATCCAAGATGGATGCCATGAGAAAGTCCAAGGATGCTGGTGCTGATGTGGTCAAGACTTGGGATTCCACATTGGATTCAAGGACAAGACCTCATCATCAGGAGCTGAATGGACAGACAAGGGGGATTGAAGAGCCTTTTGAAGTGGCTGGACGTGAAGCCATGAATCCTTGTGGCTTTGGAATAGCCTCTGAGGATATCAATTGCAGATGCACTGTTCTGGAGGAGGCTAGGTGGGAGAGCAAGGACAAGAGCTTCAAGACCAAGTATGATGGTCTCCAAGCTGGAAAGGGAAGGATTGTGAGTATCAAGGACTGCTCAAGCTATCCTGAGTTCAAGAAGAGGGTCAGGAATGTTCTTTCAACTGTCTCTCCAACTGTTGCTCCAATTGTTGACAATCTTCCTGAGAATCTCTTTCCCAAGGTTCTGGCTGGAGTCAAGAGAGGCAATGTGATGACATTTGAGGAAGCAGACAACAAGAGAGCTAATCCAAACTTCTTCAAGGTGAAGGGATGTGATATCAACTGTCAGTCATGTGTTGTCACTAATGAGGCAAGAAGAAGAGGGTTTGATGTTGAGACCCTTCCAAACACAAGAGGTTCTATGTGTCAGACCCTTGCCACTGATACAAATATGGCTTGGATTGACCCTGTTACTGGTAAATATCCAGCATATCTTACTGATGATTCTGTGAATAATGCAGTCAAGGCAAAGAAGTTTCTTAATAATACTTGTAAGAAAGATGAAAGATACACTATGCAGTTTGGTTGGAAGGGTTGTTCCAGAAGTGGTCATATAGTCTGCATTGAAAAAGTGGATGATGGACTGAGATTGTTTGACCCTCAGAGTGGAGCAATCTATAATGATTCTCAGATTGAAGAGTATCTGAAGAGGGTTAAGTTTCAAACAACCTTCTATGGAACCAAGTTCAACATCTTCAAGCTTCTCAGGGTTGACAATATGCAGTTTAATGAAAGTGTTGTCAGTCAGATTTTGAAAGGAACTGTGAAATGACTATAAAGCAGTATGCTGAAAGTAGAGGATATCATGATGTGAGATACATCAAGAAGTGGAGAGGCTATAATGTGTATGAGCCTCTCATGGCTTCTGATGACATCTCATTCATTGGGTTGCCTCTGAAGATTCTGGTCAGGAAGAACCTGATAAGGATGACCACTGAAAAAGAAGCTTTTGAGTATATAGATGACTTGAAAGATGATGAGGAATAAAGACCACCACTTGGTGGTCTTTTTCGTATGGAGGAATTATGAACACAATAGCAATAACAGTCACTGACAGGGTTCTGGCTCTGACAGAGACAATCAATGATGTTCCTTCTGGTGGGAAGGCTTATGATAAGGTCAGCTTCACCTTTGATTCAACATGGAATGACTACACCACTAGGACAGCAGTGTTCTGGAATGATTCCAAGAAACCTTATCTGTCAGTCCTGACCAACAATGCTGGAGTCATCCCAAGGGAGGTTCTTGCCTCCAAGGGTTTCCTGACAATTGGAGTCATGGCTCAGAATGCTGATGCATCAATCATCAAGAACTCAGGTGTCCTCAAGATAAGGCTCATTGAAGGAGCCATAACAGACACCACTAAGTTTGGAGACCCAACTCCAACTGTGTATGAGGAGCTGATGACCTATTTCAATTCCACCAAGACTGAGGTTGAGGGTTATAAGGACACAGTTGTCTCAGCTAAGAATACAATAGTTGGAGCTGATGGAAATGGTGGAGCATTGAAGACCATCACAGATGTCAACACAATCATCATGGGAACTGATGGTACTGGACAGACAGATGGAGCATTGAAGGAAATGACTGACCTCAAGGCACAGGTGGTCACTGAAGTTGCAAATATAAACACTCTCAATGAAAGAGCCGATGCCTTGGCTTCCTTGACTGTTGTTGATGGAAAAATGTGTATCACTTACACAGAATAGGAGATGAACAATGAGTGATGTAACAAAACCAATGCTCTTGGATGAGACAGGTGAAAGGATGACTGATGCTCTGGAGCTGATTGCTTATGGAGTGTCTGGTCAGATTAGTGATGAGCTGACTTGGGAGTCTGTGAAGAGATATGTCCAGCAAGGCTTTGGAAAGAAGGCTTTTCCTGTTGGAACCCAATTTGCAGTGACCAAGGGAGAGAGTCAGATAATTTTTGATGTTGTGGCTCATGACAAGCAGAAGAACCCTTCTGATGCCAATGCACACACCATGACATTGATGATGCACTCTGTCATCTATGATAGACAGTTTGATGCTCCTGAGTTCCTATGGGTCAACAGTGGAACTGAGGATCTTCCTGTTGGAACATACAACATCACTCTTTACAAGGGAGCATATGGTGGTGAAACATCTCAGGATGGCACTTATCAATTCACGATTACACAACCTATTCCTGTTGATGGTGGAATCAAGCATACTGCAATTGGTGCTTATCAGAGTCAAAGCTATATAAAAGCTAATATTACATCTGGAAAGTTCAATACATTCAATGCTGATAGGACTGCTCTTGAAAGTAATCTTGTAACCACTGAAGGTTCTTCTGGAACATCACTTGGAACAGCAAGTAGAAACAGTGCTGACATTGTAAATACCATTGGAAAGTTCAATAGTGTTGAAAGGAATATTTATGGTTCTAACAACTATAAAGAGTCAGGTCTGAGACAGTGGATAAACTCCAACAAGGCTTCAGACTGGTGGAGCAAGAAGACTGATTTTGATATCAAGCCTTCTTATGCTGGTGTTGCTGGTTTCCTTAATGAGATGGATGCTCAATTCCTTGCTGTTGTTAAAGCCATAGATGTTGTGACCAGAAGAAATACAGTCTATGAAACTGATGGTGTCTATGCCACAGGAAATGAGACATACACCACAAGGGACAAGTTCTTCTTGGCTTCAAGAGATGAGATGGGTTTCACCTCTGAGGGAGTTGCCTGTGGAACAGTGTTTGACCTCTATAATGGAGCTACAAATGCTGACAGGGTTAAGTATGACATCACCAGTGGAGCAACTGCTAGATATTATTGGCTTAGGGTTCCTGACCCTTCTCACGCTGGTTATGTGCGTGTTGTTTACCCGTCTGGAGAGTTGAGCGACAACTTTGCTTACTATGGTTACGGAGCGTGTGTGGCTTGCGTAATCTACTAATCCTTCAATCCAGTCCCTTTAAGGGACTGGTGAGGTCATAAAATGGCAGTTGTCAAAGGTAACAGACAAGAAGGAAAACTTGAAGTCATAACCAAATGCAGAATCCTGTGTGCATATACCATCCAAGTTTGTAGGAGTGAGAAAATCTTTCCTAAGAAGAACAGATGGTTGTTGACACAGAAGATTGTTAATGAAGCTCTTGAGTCCATGACTTGCCTCAGGATTGCCAACTCTGTAAGAGTTCAAGTCAGAAGTGACTATGATTTCAGAAGAGCAAAGCAGATTGAGGCATATGGTCATCTTGAAGCCTTGCTGACCCTCATTGACCTAGCTTATGAGGCTTTGAGCATTGAGACAGCAAGGATAGAGAATTGGACAAAGGCAGTCCTTGAAACAGAAGGCTTGCTCCAGAGATGGAGAAAAGCTGATAGAGGTTATTACAGGGATATCATCAAGTTGGATGACATCCCTGATGAATAATAAGCCAACCATTATAAGCTATGCTCCTTAGGGTTCCTAACCCTTCTAACGCTAATAATGTGCGTAATGTTAACCCATCTGGAGAGTTGAACAACAACAATGCTAACAATGGTAACGGAGCGTGTGTGGATTGTGAGCTATACCAGTTTCAAGTAGGTCTTTTGACTGAAAGCAGTGTACTCACTTGCAAGGAGTGGTTGACTTGCTCCTGATGAAGGAGGAATAAGGTTGGTGATGCATCCATCCATTGGGATGTTGGTGCTATTAACACCAGCCATTTTTATTTATATGGCAGAACAGTTTGATGAGATATCAAGCTTCAAGTCCCTGTATAAGGGTCTGAAGAAGGCTCAGAGGTCTGTCTTGTGGAAGGACAGTGTTGCAAGTTATTCAATGAACAACCTGAAGAACACCTACTACCTGAGACAGTCTCTGTTGGATGACACATACAAGATTAGTGAATATCAGCACTTCAAGGTGTATGAGCCAAAGGTCAGGGACATAGTTGCCACAAGAATCAAGGACAGGCAGTTTCAAAGAGCCTTGTGTGATGAATATCTTTATCATGCCATGACAAGGACATTCATCAGGGACAATTGTGCCTGTCAAAGAGGCAAGGGAGTTGATGATGCCTTGGACAGGTTTGACTGTCATCTTCACAGGTTCTTTAGAAAGCATGGGACCGATGGATGGATATTGAAATGTGATATTCATCATTACTTTGCTGAGACTTCTCATGACATTGCCAAAGAAGCAGTCAGGAAGAGAGTCAAGGACAATGAGGTCTACAGGAGAACTGCTGACATCATTGACAGCTTTGAAGGTGACAAGGGAATTGGTCTTGGTTCTCAGGTCAGTCAACTTGTGGAACTGGCTGTTCTGGATGATGTTGATCACTACATCAAGGAGAGGTTGGGAATCAGATACTACATCAGATACATGGATGACTTCATTCTCATCCATGAGGACAAGGAGTATCTGAAGTATTGTCTCAAGATGATTATATCAAGGCTGGAGTCCCTTGGTCTCCAGTTGAACAGAAAGACAAACATCTCCTCTGTCAGACAGGGAGTTGCATTTCTGAAATGGCATTTCTACCTGACTGAATCAGGGAAGGTTGTCAGGAGGATGAACAAGCATTCTCCAATCAAGGAAAGAAGGAAACTCAAGAAGCTCAGAGACAAGGTTCTGAAAGGTGAATTACCACTCAGCACCATCCAAGAGAGCTTTTTGTCTTGGAAGGCAAATGCCAATAGAGGCAACTCTTTTGGAGTGATTAGGAAGATGACTGAGCTTTATCAGTCAATTATCAAGGAGTGTACCAATGGGAATTAAAGTTGACAGTTGGCAACAGATTAAAAGGCTTGAGGCTGAGAATGCAAGAATCAAGGAAGAGAGTCAAGCCAATTTGGAATATGTGGCAATGATGGCAGACATTGAGATGCCAAACATGGAGGAGGCTCAAAATGGAACACAGTCCTAAGTTCAATAAGGTCAAGGATTATTTTGACAAGGGTTTCTGGAATGTGGAGATGGTCAGGAATGCAGTTGTGAAAGGCTGGATTACTGAGGAAGAGTTCACTGAAATCACTGGTGAATCATATTGAAGATGTCAGGGTCTTGACCCTGTTATTGATAAACACTCCTGACAGAGAGTTATCTGTCAAATCTATATCAAGGACTAGACCTTGTAAATAAAAGTAGCATGGAGGATTGGCTATGACGTTGATGGAACTACTCAAGTCATATGGTGTTGCTGATGAAGTCATCAGCAAAGTGGAATCTGGAATGAAGGAGAACAAGATTTTCACCTCTGGAGAGGAGAATATTGATATCCGATATGGGAAGCTCAAGACCGACCATGATTCTCAGACTGAAGAACTCAAGAAGGTTAATGCCTTGGTTGCAGAACTGAAGAAAGGCAATGCTGGAAATGAGGCTCTTCAAGCTAAGATTACACAGTATGAGGCTGAGAAAGAACAGCTTCAGAAGCAGTTGGAGCAGACCAGACTGGATTCTGCAATCAAGGTGGCACTCCTGAGTGAGAAAGCCAAGGATGTTGACTATCTGACCTATAAACTCAAGGAAGGAGGAGAGCTGAAGCTCTCTGATAAGGGAGAGATTGAGGGTTGGAAAGATAAGATTGATGGGTTGAAGAAGAATCATGGAGAGATGTTTGAAGCATCTTCCCAAAAGAAAATCATCCCAAACAATCTGAATGGCAATGACCCTGACAAACCTCTCACAAGAGAGGAGTTCCTGAAGAGACCTTACTCTGAAAGAGTGGAGTTTCATGAGAAAGACCCTGAAGGGTACAAAAAATTAATGGAGAGCTGATATGCCTACTAAAAAAACAAATGTAATTATTCCTGAAGTAATGAGGGATTTCATCAGTGCCAAGATTGAGGCTTTGTGCAAGCTCACAAAGTATGCTCATGTTGACACAACTCTGGTTGGTGTGGCTGGTGATACAGTCACTGTCCCAAGCTGGAGATTCATTGGTTCTGCTGTGGATGTTGCAGAAGGTGATTCTGTCACTGGAAGCACTCTGATTGCAGACAAGACCACCTTCACCATCAAGAAGGCTATGAAGTGTGTGGAGCTGACTTCTGAAGTCCTCAACAGTGCTTCTGGCAATCCTCAGGCACAGGCTGAAAGTCAGCTTGCCAAGTCTGTAGCTGTGAAGATTGACAATGACCTCATTGCAGTCCTCAACACTGCTACAAACATTGTGGATAAGATTTCTGCTGGTGTGATTTCCTACAATTCCATTGTTGATGGTGTCTCCAAGTTTGAGGATGAGGAAGATAACATTGAGAAGGTCATGTTCATCCATCCTTCTCAGGAAGCACAGCTTCTCAAGGATGCAAGCTTCATCAGTGCTGACAAGTTCACTGCTGGTGTTGCTGTCAATGGAGCCATTGGAAAGGTTGCTGGATGTTGGGTCAAGAAGAGTTCCAAGGTCTCCAAGGTTGATGCTGTCGGTGCAGTTCAGGCTGTTGCTGGTGTCTATACCATCACTATTGGAACCAAGGCAATTGCTAATGACAGACTCAAGATTAATGATGTTGAGATTGTCGCTGGTTCTGCTTCTTGGGATTTGAATACTGATACTCCCACTGGTAATGCTACAGCTCTTGCCACAGCTCTTGGAGCCTCCACTGATGCTTCTGTGAAGAACTTCACTTGGACTCATTCTGGAGCCAATCTGGTTGCCACTGAGAAAGCTGACTTTGAAGGAAAACTTGGTTCTCCAGCAATCCTTGTCAGCAAGGCTGTATCTGGAACTCTGGCTTGCACAATTGCCACCACAACTGCTGGTGTCAAGGCTGTCACTGCTGTTCCAGCTCACTTCATCAATCCTATCATCAAGCTTGAGGCTGATAGTCCTGAGACTGAGAATACTGAGGCTGAACTTCCAGCTCTCACAATCTTCCTCAAAGCTGACACCACTCTCAAGATGGATGAGGACATCAAGAGTGAGGTCACTTCTCTGGTTGTGAGCAAGCACTATGGTGTGGCTCTGACCAATGGTGGGAAAGTTGTCCTTCTCAAGGTGAAGGAGAGTGCCTGATGATGATCTCTGTTGCAGACTTCAAGAGCTTGGTTCCAACAGAGGTCTCTGATGCAGTTCTTGGCTCAAAGCTGTCTGCAATAGAGGAGGCTGTCAGAAAGGCTACCAACAACAGGTTCATCAGAAGGGATGTGAGTGCAGATGTGATTGTCAGTGGCAATATACTGACCAGTGCAAATGCAACTCTGTTCCATGCTGGTGACACCTTGGACATCAATGGGAGGTTGCTTGAGATTGTCTCTGTGATGGACAACACCATCACAGTCTCAAGCAATCCAAGAATGGCTGGCTTCTTCAAGGCTTATCTGGTGGAGTATCCAGCAGATATAGTCAATGGAGCAGTCAACCTGATGAAGTGGGACTTATCCAACAGGGACAAGGTGGGAGTGAAGAGTGAGAACATCTCAAGGTGGTCTGTGACATACTTTGACTTGGAGAACAACTCAGAACTCTCATTTCCTAACTCCCTGATGGGATTCCTGAAGCCTTACAAGAGGCTCAGAGTATGATTAAGGGAAACACCACTGCATCAATAGAGGTGATGACCACTATCAAGAATACCATTGGAGAAAAGGTCAGGAGCTGGACTCATGTCCAGAACCTGACTGGCTATCTTGATTTGATGTCATCTGATTCAAGATATACAGACTACAATGCCAAGATACAGGAATCCAGCCATGTTTTCATATGTGATTATGTGGCTCTGGATTTGGCTGTCAAAAGCATGACCTGTAGGATGTTGATTGAGGGTCAGGTGTATGACATCAACTTCATAGATAATCCAATGCATCTCAACAGGCAGTTGGAATTTTATCTCAAGGTTACTGGTGACTGATATGGACTTCAAGTTTGAGGACAACAGTATTCAGGTCTGTGATGCCATAGCTTCTGCTGGACAACAGTGGCTTGACGATTCTACAAGACTTGTGCTGAATCAGACCATCAGGAATCAGAGGGTTGACACTGGCAGAACCAAAACCTCATGGAAGAGGACTGTCAGTGGAAACAAGGGTCTAGTTGGCTCTGAGATGGAGAATGCCATTTGGGAGGAATATGGAACAGGTGTCCACTCTGACAATGGTCAGGGAAGAAAGACACCATGGTATGTTCCTAAAGCTGATTTCAAGGGACATCATCCACCAACCTACAAGGGAAAGGTGGTTGTGGTCTTTGGAAAAGGTGGAAAAGAGTATTTCAAAACAGATGGGAAGACACCAAACAGAGCATTAAGGAATGCCAAGGACAGTTGTCTTGAGACAATCAGGCAAAGGCTGAAGGATACAGTTGGAGGGAAGCTGAAATGAGAATGGAAACAATGAGTTTGATTGACAGTTTGCTCTCCACCAATGGAATCCTTCACTCTGTGGCTAATGCTACAGATGAGGAGCTGGCTTATCCTTACTGGACAAGTGAGCATTCCAGTCTTGGATCTGGCATGGAGGATGGTATTGTTGACTCTGAATTGAGCTTGATTGGGATTGGAAAATCTTGGTTGAGCCTAAAACAGGATGAACTTACCATATTTAAGACACTGGATGGCTATAGAGCATCACTTCCATCAGGGAGTGCTGTCTATTTGGTATTTGATTCAAGCATCATCATTCCATGTGAGGATGCTGAACTGAAAAGAATTGAGATGAAATTCTCAGTAAAGGAGTTCGCTAATGGCTAAGAACAGTGGTGTGACAGCTAACACACCTAAGAACATCTTGCTTGGAGCTGGAACCATTCACAAGGGGTTGGAGCTGACCTATACTCTGACCACTGACACTGCATTGGTTACAGGTAAGAAGTATTACACAAGGAGTGGAAGCTCTCCTGACTACACTTATACTGAGGTTGCATCACCAGCTCTTGCTGATATTTCAACCTATTATGAGTATGACTGGAACAGAGCAACCTCTCTCATTGGAGCCACATCTGGTGGAAGCAAGTTCACATATACTCCTGAACTCAAGGATATTGAGGCTGATGGAGCATTGGTGAAAGGCAAGGGACTGACTGTGAAGGTTGGAGAAACTGCAACCTTTGAACTAAACTTCCTTGAGCTGACACCTGAAATCATGAAGATGCTTTCCCTTGGAACAAAGGTTGAGTCATCTGCTAGTTATTCTGGCTATGATGAAATCAAGGCAAAGGCTCAGATTGAGACTGGTGACTATGTTGAGAAGCTTGGCTTCATTGGAAAGATGGCTACTGGAGAACCAATTGTCATAATCATGGATTATGCTCTCTGTACCAGTGGTCTTCCAATTGAAGGGAAGAACAAGGACAACAATGTGTCCACAGCCACTTTTGAGTGTGTTGCTGAACTCAGTGGAGAGCTTGAGACCCTTCCTTGGCACATCCTGACAAAGCATACCAGCTAAGTCTAGGATTCATTATCTGACACATATGGGAGAGGGAAACCTCTCCCATTATTTTTAGGAGAACAAAATGAGAGCATTAAAAGCTAAAGACCTATTTCCAGTGTGTGTGATTCTGAAGAAGATTGGATTCACAAAAATCAAAAGCATCCTTGAGAATGAGGAGATGAAGAAGCTCCTCAGTGGTGACAAGAAGGCTGATGCCTCCCAAGTTGGGATGACATTCATCTTTGATGCACTTGGACTGGTTCTTGAGAACCTTCCTCTCTGTGAGAAGGAAGTGTTCAGCTTCATGGCTTCTGTCATGGAGAAGGATGTGAAGGAAGTTGAGGACTTGAGTCCAGCAGACTTCACCAAAGCTTTGAAAGAGATTGTGACTCATCCTGATTTCAAGGATTTTTTCAAGGAAGCCTTGTCATTCATGAATCAGTAGGTGACATCAGATTCCTGAACATCTGCAACAAGCAGATTGGGAGCAACTATATGGACATTCTTGACTCATATATTGAGTTGGGAATGTTCACTGAAACCATTGTCACAATCATGAATCAGAATCAGGAGGATGAGTTATTCCTCATCTGGCTGGAGAAGGTTGATGACAAGGGATTTGATGAGTTCAAGCATTCCCTGAAGGTCAATGACAAGAAGAGTGATGAGGAGATTGCATCCATCATCAGTGACACATTTAGCATGGATTTGGGAGGACTTCAATGAATGCTTTCACAGTAACAGGTGAATTTCTATTGAATGGTGCTGACAAGGCACAACAGCAGATAAACAAGACCAGCAATGTTGCTGGCAAGGCTTCAACCAAGATGAATGATGCCTTCAAGAAGGTTGGACAGACCATTGCTTCTGTCTTTGCCGTCAAGAAAATCATTGACTTTGGAGCTTCCATAACCAAGGCTTCTGCTGAAGTTAGTGCTGAGATGTCTGCTCTTCAGCAGATTATGGGAGACTATACTGACAATGCTGTCACCAAGCTCAAGGAGCTGGAGAAGTATTCAGGTGTTGCCTCCACCAAGATGACCAAGTACATGACCAGCATGACTGCTAAGTGGAAAGGTCTTGGATATGACATTGAAACCTCAATGGACAATGCTGTCATTGGTCTGAAGATGGCTACAGATGCATCAGCCTTTTGGGACAAGAGCCTTGAGGATTCCAATTCTGCACTCAATTCATTCATCAATGGAAACTATGAAGGTGGTCAGTCTATTGGACTCTTTGCAAATGAAACAGAGATAGCCTCCTATGCAATGAGCAAGGGTCTGGTGAATACAACCAGTGAGTTCTCCAAGCTCTCCAATCAGCAGAAACAGCTCATCAGGCTTGAGTTTGCTCAGAAGATGATGGAGGATTCTGGAGTCATGGGACAGTCTGCAAGAGAGGCTGACCAGTATGCTGTCCAGATGGGAAACCTCACTGAGAAGTGGAGACAGTTCAAGGCTCAGATTGGAGAACCTGTTCTTGAGAAGCTGGTCATTCCAGCAATCAGGAAGCTCAATGGTCTGATTGATACACTCTCCAAGAAGTTTGAAGAGCTGAAAGGCTGGATGGAAGAGAATGAGAAGACTGTCACAATGATCAAGGATGCCTTTGAGCTTGCCTCAATTGCTGTGGCTGGATTTGTTCTGACTGTTGCATCCATTAAGATTGTGAAGGGAGCAACTTCAGCTCTCCTTGGACTTCTCAATCCATTGACCCTTATCATTGTTGGACTAGGTGGACTTGTGGCTCTGTTCATAAAGACATGGAATACCAACGATGAGTTCAGGGATAAGATTACAAATGCTTGGAATACTCTGAAGGCAAATCTCCAGCCTGTCTTTGACTGGATAAGTGGGATTGTCTCAGGGTTCATGACCAATCTTCCAACATACAAGGATGCCATTGTAGGAATCCTTGGAAACATCTGGACAAAGGTTCAGGAGGTGTGGATTCAGCTTCAGCCTGTCTTCCAGTGGATTGGTGACAAGTGGACTCAGTTCACAGGGATTCTTCAGGATGCATACAACAACATCATAGTTCCTGTCATCAGTGGGATTGTATCCAAGTTCACTGAGTTCAAAGAACAGATATCTGAGCCAATAGGAGCCATTGTTGGTGCTGTCCAGTCAATCATTGATTCCATCTTCAACATTGGTGGAAGCATGGTTGAGGTGGAGAGTGCTGGTGGTATAGTTGAAACAGTCCTCAATGGTGTCCAAGCTGTCTTGGATGGTGTTGTCTGGTTTATAAACAATGTGTTGGCTCCAATCATCACAGGTGTTGCATCCTTCATCTCTGAACACATTGAGCCAATTAAGGCAATATTCCAAGGTGTCTTTGGTACAATCAATGGACTGTTCCAGACCTTCATTGCTGTGTTCAAGGGAGATTGGAATGGTGCTTGGGAATCTCTCAAGGCAACTTGGGAAAGTCTCAAGACTGCTGTTGTGAATGCCTTCACTCTTCTGCTTGACCTTATCAAGGGAATCATCCAATGGGACAAGCTCAAGCCTTGGCTTGAGAAACAGTGGAAGAATCTCAAGGACACTGTTGTTGGCTGGATTAATGGGATAGGTGACTGGTTCACTGGTGTATTTGACACCATGAAGAACATAGGAAAGAATCTCATTGATGGTCTGCTTGGTGGAATCAAGGGAGCATGGGATGGACTCAAGGAAGGAGTCACCAATGTTGCTGATGGTGTGGTTGGATGGTTCAAGGACATCTTTGGTGTCCATTCTCCATCAACTGTTCTGGAAGCCATTGGACAATTCCTCATGGAAGGTCTTGGAATTGGAATTGAGGAAGGCTCTGATGGAGTTGAGGATGCTGGAAAGGGAATTGTTGACAAGCTTCTTGGAATACTCAAGGACAATAGTGCCTTCCAGCAGATAGCCAAGTCCCTTGGATTTGATATCTCTGGATGGATTAAGGAAGGAATTGAGGAAGGTGCTAAAACAGACAGCAGTGATGCTGGAAAGAATTTAGTTCCTACTCCTGATCCTGTGAAGACAATGAATGTCTTCCAGAAGATTGGAACCAAGATAAAGACTTGGTGGACTGGAATCAAGGCTTATACAAAGAATGCTGACAATGAGCTGGAATTTGATTTCAAGGGAACCATGGAAAACATTGGAACTGCTCTTCAGGATGCCATATCCCTTTATCAGGATACTCTTGGAACCCTTTTCTCCAATATCCAAGCTTATCAGGACACCATTGAACAGAATGCAATCAACACTCTTCAAAAGGAATATGATGAGCTTACCAAGTCCCATGACAAGAAGCTGAAGCTTTATGAGAATGAGACAAAGAAAAAGAAGGCTGAATATGCCAAACAGTATGCTGATGGAACCATAAGCTATTCCCAATACATTCAGAAGGTGAAAGAGCTGGATTCTGGTCTTTCTGACTATGAACAGACCCTCAAGGATGAAGAGGAAGCCAAGGAAGATGAGCTGAACAGGAAGAAGGATGAGCTGGCTAGAAAGCAGTTTGAAGCCAACAAGTCCACTCAGATTGCTCAAGCTCTAGCCAATGCTTCAATGGCTATTGTCCAGTGCTTTGCACAATTAGGACCTGTTGCTGGAGCCATTGCCACTGCTGTGGTTGCCACAGCAACTGCTGTTGAGATTGCAACCATCAGAAAACAAGAGTATGTGAGTGCTTATGCTGAAGGTGGAATAATCGACAAGCCAACAGTTGGACTGGTTGGTGAAGATGGAAAAGAGGCTATTGTTCCTCTTGAGAGGAATCTTGAGTGGACAAACAGCCTTGCCAAGGCTATTGCTCCAGCCATACAGGAAGAAAGGAATAATCCTTCAGCCTTGGAGCTTCTGATGGAGGAGATAAGGGATATCAGGATGATGCTTGCTGACAACCTTGGACAGTTGATAGACAAAGACTCAAGGATTGTGGTCAGTGCATCAGGGATGGCTGTTGCCTTGGCTCCTGAGATGGATGTCCAGCTTGGAAGGCTTCAGAAGAAGAATGCTAGGAGGTGATGATGCTTAAAGATGTATTGTTTGATGGAAAGTCCTTGAGGACTGAGTTGGGATTGACCCTCACAGGGTCTGAAATAGGAGTTCCAGCAATCAAGGAAAAGAGCATCAGCATTGATGGGTCTGATGGAACAGTTGACTTGTCTGATGTGTTTGGGAGGGTTTTCTATGAGAATAGGAAACTCTCCTTCACTTACAAGATAGGTGACAGGAGCAGACCATTCTCCCAAGTGTTCTCTGATGTCCAACATATGCTTCATGGAAAGAAGGTTGATATCATCATTTCTGATGATGAATACTGGAAATACAATGGAAGAGTGACTGTGAACAAGTGGAAATCCACTAAGGGAATTGGAGAGATTGTCATTGATGTTGATGCCTCTCCATACAAGGTTCTCCTGTTCCAGCAGTCCAAGGAATGGTCATCTGCTGGAACCTATTCAATCATCAATGATGGAGCCAAGGTTGTAGCAACCATGGTTGTCACAGGAACTGCAACAGTGAACAGTCATGAATATATGGCTGGAACATATGATTTTGACCTTGATTGCGGGAGCAATTCCATTGTCATTGCTGGCACTGGAATCACAGTCAAGATTTCATTCAATGAAAGGAGGCTCTGATGTATTACATCAAGATGGATGGAGAGGACATCTACAATCCTGAGAGACAGAGCCTCATGATTCAAGATGCCAAACTTACAAGGGAACTGAACAAGGTGGACTCCTTTGAGTTCACTGTGTTTCAGACCCATTCCAATTATGAGGATTTTGAGGAACTGACAAAGATCATCAAGGTTTACAGAGGGACAGACCTTATATTTGAGGGAAGGATTCTCACTATTGAGATTGGTTGGGAGAAAGAGAAGAAGATAACCTGTGAGAGCTATCTTGGAATGCTCAATGATCACATTGTGAGACCTCTTCCTGAGACAACATTCAGCTCTGTGGCAAGTCTCTTTGAGAAGCTCCTTGATTTCCAAGAGGACATCACATTTGGAACTTCAGACATGACTGGAGAAACCACTGTGACAATCACAGACTATCCAACAGTGCTTGATGCTATCCAGAAGAATTGTGTTGATGTATTTGGAGGATATCTTCAAATCAGGATTGATGGGACAACCAAATATCTGGACTGGAAGAAGACCATATCAACCACATCCACACAGAAGATTGCATTTGGAAAGAACCTTCTTGACCTTTCAATCAAGAAGAATGGTGATGACATCTTCACCTGTATCATTCCTTTGGGAGCAGAAGATGAGGACAGTGGAGACAAGCTGACTATTGGAGCATATCCTGATGACTACATCCAAGACTCCACTCTGGTTGCCAAGTATGGGAAGATATACAGGATTGTTGAGTTTCCTGAACTGGATGATGCAACAGCTCTGAGAACCAAAGCCACAGAGTATCTGACAGCTTATAACAAGCTGTTTACAACTGTTGAGCTGTCTGCTCTTGACCTCTCTCAGATTGATGCAGATTATGAGTCATTCAGCCTTGGAACCAAGGTTGAGGTCTCATCATCACAACATGGACTGACTGGTGTCTTTGTGGTCAATAAGCTGGAGACAGACCTTCTCAATCCATCAGGATGCAAGTTGACCCTTGGAGACTTAGTTGAATCCCTGACAATGAAACCCATTTCAAGGATAAACATTGAGACCAAAAACAATGCAGTAAGAATCAATAAGCCTCTTGGAATGTACACTGATGAAGGTGGAACAACTTCAGTCAGAGAGGATTTCAAAGTTCAGATTACAAGTGGAAAGACTGACTCCAATGGAGTTCAGACTGAAGCTCCAAATTTCCTCATTGGAACTGGAGACACTCCACTTCTTGAGTTGACTGATGTCTTTGACCATGATGATAACAAGAGGAAGAGGGTTCTAAAGAACTCAGCCTCCAACATCATTATTTCCAAGGATAGAGTCTGGCTGAAGAATGCAGTCTGTGATGGTATGAGTGCCAAGGGATGCAACCTATATGGAAACTTCAATGCTGAAATATTCATCAACAAGGGTCTGATTCTTCAGCCAAACAACAGACAGATTGAAAGGAAGGGAAATGTTCAAGCTCAGGATGTGAGAATGGCTTATGACTGGTGCTGTTGGGCAAAAGCCAACAATATCCCATTCAATACTCTGATGCTCTGTGAACTGTCCAATGAACCTTCTGTTGAATACTGTATGTTCTACAGTGATGTTGACCTGAATGGAAAGAGTGCATCAGATTGGGGAACCTTCTCTTGTGACTGTTATGTGTATTTCTACAATTCATATGGTAGTCACCTGTATACCATCAGAAGCAAGAGCTTCACATATACATACATCACAGAGGAGCAGAACACTTGGATTTTTGGTTGGGACTGGTTTGGGACACATACTGTGACCCACACTGCAAGAGCCAATCAGGGAGCCTTGTATGGAAGCAAATCTTGGGGAGGCATTAACACTGACATTGATGGTTCAAAGAACATTGGAAGTGGAGGAGAGACTGATGTTACTTCTCTACCACCTATCCAGTCAGTTGACCCATCAAGCTATAACCTAAAATCCAGCATATCTGACTATGGACAGATAAGGGATGACACTTATTCATCAGGTGGAGTCACCTGTACTGGATTCACCACAAGTGGTGGTCAATCGGTCTATTTCCAAGTCTTCTATGGCTCTAGCTATTCTGTGTTCTTGCCAACAATCCCTGACAGCAACACAGCCAATCTTGGAAGTCATGAAGTCTATAAAGTTGGAAATGCTCTTTATGTGAACAATTAGAAGGAGGTCTTATGGGATACTACAGAACAGAATCTGGAACCTGTGTGGTGACAGATTATCCAAGGGATGGATGGACTGAAATCACAGAGGCTGATTATGAGTTCTCAGTCAGACCTCCTGTATGGGAGATTAGAAGGAGATATCTGACAGATGAATCTGTCAGTGCTTCTGATAAGAAGAAATACTTGTTCCAGAGCATCAGATACAAGTTGACAGCTTCCTATGAAGAAGACCTGACTCAACCATTCTATGACCCACCTATGACTTGTGATGAACTCCAATTGGAGTATGCCAAGTATATTGGTGATGATGATGAAAGAGCTTCTGTCATTCTGCAAGCCAAGGGACTTGCAAAGACATATATCAGGACTTTTGTGGAGGGAGTATGAAAAACTGGATTATAACTGCCTTTGGAGCAGTAGGAGCATTCCTGACAGGATTGCTTGGAGGATGGGACATAGCTGTTCAAACACTGGTCATTGTCATGGCTATAGACTACATCACAGGTCTACTGGTTGCTGGAGTCTTCCACAAGTCAAGAAAGTCTGACACTGGAAGACTTGAATCAGGAGCTGGTTGGAAGGGACTCATCAGGAAAATATGCACACTGATGGTGGTGATGGTTGGATACAGAATTGACCTCATGATTGGAACAGATTATCTGAGGGATGCATTCTGTCTGGCTTTCACCTTGAATGAGGCACTGAGCATAACAGAGAACCTTG
>Ga0172378_10000524_pt1 | contig 33774 bp, 59 predicted proteins | sample GrowelOW332metaG_FD_119755 | JGI IMG/M metagenome (GOLD analysis project Ga0172378, IMG submission 119755) | Groundwater microbial communities from an aquifer near a municipal landfill in Southern Ontario, Canada - Pumphouse #3_1 metaG | ecosystem: Environmental > Aquatic > Deep subsurface >...
AATGGTATTTTGCAAGGGTATAAGCATTGCTCCGATGGTCGTATAGGCAACGGCGATTTGGATTGCTCAGTACAGTGAAATAGCTATAGTAAGCTAAAATAAAGACCCTAGTTTGGGTCTTTTTTATATTTTCGATATTGAGAAACTTAAATAAGAATCTTATAATTTAGAACATAAACAAAGGAGATAAAATGGAAATTTTTCTCATCGGGGTTGGCTTATTGGCCTAATCAGATTTATCGTTTACAAAAGTAACCACTCTGTATTATATAAGGAAGGATAAGATGATGGATGCCCCGGGAAACTTGATTTATGACCGTGATACAAGCTGTGACACAACGTCAGTTGTGATTAAAGGTGACAAGGCATACATAAGTGGGAAATGGTATAATTTCATGGAATCCTATGATTATGATTCTAATTCGAATAAGATACATACACTGTGTAGAAATGGTTCGGAGTATTGGTTCGAATATGATTCTAATGGACACATGATTCATTCTCTATCTAATGTCGGTTTTGAGGGTTGGTATGAGTATGATTCTAAGGGGAACAAGAGCCATTATCTCGATAACCATGGCTTAGAGTCATGGTCTGATTATGACTCAAAGTTGAATAAGATTCATTATCTCGATAACCATGGCAATGATAAGTGGTATTCCTATAAGTCCAATGGAGAAAAAATTCATTACCTTACGGATAAATATGGGATTCGGTGTGATTATTACCCTAATGGCTACGAGATTTGGTATGATTATGACTCTAATGGTAATGAGATTCATTATCATGATAGCAAGGGATCTGAACAATGGTATGCCTATACATATAAGAAGTTTAATGATAAATACCTAGCTATAGCTAAATATAGCAGGTAAAAAGTGATATTTAACACTATAATTCACAATTAATTCACCGAAAACTATATTGAGAAACTTATTTAAGATTCTTATATTTATAATAACAAAGAGGTTAAAATATGAAATTTCTCATCGGTCTTCTCACTATTGCTCTCATCGCTCTCAAACTCATCGGTGAGATTAGTCTGTGTTGGTTTATTGTTTTCTTGCCTATTTTGGGTTATATTGGATTCATGATTATTATTTTTCTGATATGTTTAATTATCTGTATGATGAAAGTAAAATAATATAGTATAGGCATCCACCTATACAAAAACAAAGATGGAAAAAATGAATATTATTAATTTAACTACACATGCTATAATTCTGATTGATAGTGAAGGAAAAGTAATGCGCCGGATTGAATCTAGCGGAGTTGCTCGCGTATCGTCGAAAACAAGTACCATTGGCGCGCTGGACGGAATTCCGGTAACCTATACCACCTTCGGTGCTGTGGAGGGGCTTCCTGCGCCGAGGGACGGTACGAAGTACATTGTGTCGCTGCTTGTCATGCAGCAGGTCGCTCATATACGTAGTGATTTGTTTCGTCCCGATACTGGACCGCAGAGTGTCGTACGTAACGCTGCCGGCGAAATCGTTGGCGTGAAAGCTTTAACCAGAAGCTAATACATAGGATAATTAAGATGGCAATAGAAAAAATAAGCCATACCATGTATAAAAATGGTAAATATATTAAGCCTGGTATTGCAAAGTAAAAGATTTAGTATTAAAGGAGTTAAAAGTGGCAGAATTAACAATTGAAAAAGCTAGAAAGATTTATGCATCATCAGATTCCATGAAAGATTTGATGCTTACCTTGTTCAGCAAGGAAGAACTTGAACCACATCATGAAATTACTCAGTCCGAATTCGATAATGCATTCTTGGAATTTTTGGGACAATGTACTAAAACAGTATTCATTACTAATAATGTATTGGAAAGTAAACTGCCAACTAACCAGATTAAACTTCTAAATAAAGATGGCCAATGGCTGTTCGACATCGAATTTACTGGAAAATATCCTCATTTCTGGGTAAATCGATATAGTGTATGGGACATTTTAGCCAATGAGTTTCATATACAAGATGCTGATATACAGAGACTTATGAAAAATCAGATTGGAAAACAATTTGGATTATTCGAATTACATGAGATTATTCCATTCTGATTATCGTTTCGATGATATAATACAAAATATCAATTTTAGAAGAAATCTATTATTAAATCGGGATAATGTAAATAGATTGAGAATCTCGAATAAGTTTATTATATTTAGAAAAAAGAGGTTAAAAATGGCAGAATTGACGATTGAAGAAGCAAGGAAGATCTACTCATCATCGGATTCATTTAAAGACTTGATGTTAAGCAAGTTCAGCAAAGAAGAACTGGAACAAGTAAGTCAATCTGAGTTTGATAAAAAATTCATCGAACTTCTTGGTCAATGTACTAAAACTGTATTCTTTGATAATAGGTTAAATGAAAGTAAACTTCCAACTAACCGGATGGAACTTCGTAATAAAGATGATGACTGGATGTTCGACATACAGTTTACCGGAGAAAATAAGCATTTTTATGTAAATTATAATAGGATTTGGCGGATTTTAGCCTATAAGTTTAATCTACAAGACGATAATATAAAGAGACTTATGAAAAATCATATGAAAATTCGATTCGGTTTAGAAGATGTTTTACCTATAATGATTGTAGCTGTGCCATCAGTGATGAAAATTTGATTCTGTTTAGAAGATGTTTTATCAAGTGGACTCAGCGTTTAGCTTTCCAACGAGATAATCATAATTTTAGGAAGCGTAGCTCAATTGGTTAGAGCAGCGGACTCATAACCCGCGGGTTCCTGGTTCAAATCCGGGCGATTCCATTCAGATCATAACTAGATTAACTGTTCATAAATGACTATTAAGAACCCATAACTACAATAAAGGACCATATATGACTAATAGCTCATCGCCGCAAATGGCTGATTGCCGAGAATTCGAGCAATTATTTGATAAATTCTGTTCTGAAATCACAAAAGTAGAACGTATGCAGTGGTTAAATAAAGCCGAGGATGACGATGTGTGGCATATTGCCGAGGGTACAAATGGAGTATATACTCCCCTCGGTGATACGGATGGATATTACGGAATACATTGCATAAATGGTGACTCATGGGATGCTAAAGATTAATATTGAATATCGAAATAGAATCAAACTCCGATATTTTCCTAAAGATAACATAAGAAAGCATAAGATTAGTATTCCTAGTTTTCTTTATGATGAAATCGAGAAGATTATATCTGAGTATAATGAGGATGGATTCTTAGTATCAGTAGAACATATCGCATCATACATAAAGAATAGTAATCCCGAAATATTAGATGAATTCTTAGAAGGATTACCCCGAAAACAGGATAAACTAGACCCTAGAAAATTGATAGATTACCTGAATATAAGAAAGAAAGATAACTTAGATAGATAAGGATAAACTATGATCGAACGAGAACCTATAGAATATGATGAAAACGGAAAACTTATATATCATAAGTGGAAAGGTGGATTAGATGAATGGTATGATTCTAAGGGCAATCTTATACACTCTAGAATGGATGGTTATGATATCTGGTATAAAGTAGATGAAAACTAATCAGATATTTCCCTTGATCTTGATAATTTTAGATCTATTAGCTGGAATTGTCTATGGTTTTGATGGAAATCTTAGAAAATGTATCTACTGGATAACCGCTGCTATTCTATCTATAACAGTAACTTTCTAAAAATATTATTACGATTATCTTAGAATAATTCATATATTTATAGCATAAACAAGGAGATAACAATATGAAGGATTTTTCAATACTAGAGCTAATAATAAACATACTTGTAATTTACACAATTGCAAGTATTTTCGGAATAATTTAATCATTCATTTCAAGATAACCATTAGCTAATCTCTTATAATTTTTAGGTACTGTTGCAGTAGCACCTAAGATTTTTTGTCTGACAGCCGCATCTATAAATGGAAATGATTTATTAACATTATTTTTGAATTTGTGATTGACCATCCAATTATTATAAGCTTCTTCACTCATAACCTTTTGCTTATCAGCTGCTTCCCTCAGTATTTTATCTTGATTACTCATTACATCTTTAACACCTCTGCTCATACCAGCTTTAGCGAGAATATATTCTTCATATTTCTCAGGAGTTAAGGTCTAATCAGTATTGAGAAAGTCAAATAAGATTCTTATATTTAGAATAACAAAGAGGTTAAATATGAAGCCTATTGGATTTAAAAAGACAAGATATACATTCATCGATATGAAGATGTTTAAGCTTAATATGAGACATGCTAATGCTGGATCACGAGCAGCAAGAAAAAACTGCAAAATTTTGGTTCGTAAAGCAAAACATTCTGAAAACAACGAAATTAAAAGACAAATTTACGATTGCGAAACCGAAATAAGTTTCTTATATTAGGAATAACAAGGAGAATTCATGATTACATCTATTTTAGGTATCTGCGGATTCGCTTTTGCACTCGCAATGGCAATTACATATTTAATTACCTTTTTTACAGGAAAGAAACTTCCTAATCGAATATTCGGCATAGTATATTTCTCAATTATATGCGAAATTTGCATTATTCAATTACTAATCGAGTTTGAAAAATAATAAGCAATGTAGATCTTATATCAGAAACAGTGTTAACCTATGAAATTAGAAAATATTGAACTTAGAGCAGTTTTTATTCCAAATATAGTCAGAAATAAATTCATACCTAATTATAGGCAATGTTTTGACATCATTTATGCTGATGGTTCTTTACATTTTGCTACTTGCATCGGTACTAATAGTCAAGGAATTCCAATTGATCAAAAAGGTAATATTCATCCGAATTTCTTACTATATGATGTAATTAAGGAACTAATTGAAAAAAACTTAATAACTAAATCTATCTATAATAAGGATTATCTTGACTTGGATGTAAATCTTCACTTCAAGCACGTATTAACGTCAAAAACAAAACCAAAATTATTCAAAAAAGCTATTAAAATATGGTATATCGATAAATATTCGATAATGTCGGATTATATCATAGGAGAAAATGATTGGGGAGAACTTATTATGAATAATTCGGCTTCTACTAATAGATTTACTTATTATAAAGAAAATGATTTAATTTCGAAATTATTGTCTATAGGCGAAATCACAAATGTAAGACTATATACAACAATATAAACAGATTTTTTATCTATAATCTCTGATAAGATTCTTATATTTAGAAAAAACAGGATCAATACTAGAGATATAACGAGGAAAAATGAATAAAGAGCTAAAGATTTTTTTGCATCGTAATCGTTGTAAAGATGAGGACATAGCACGTCTAGAGGAGATAGGAGTAAATACTATACAGGACTTCTGGAAAAAGGCATCTCCAGCCGATCTAATCTGGGCTATTACACGAACTAAGGTATTGGATGATGAGAAACTCCGTAAATTTCTGGTAATGGTACTAAAGTCTGTTGAGGACAAACTAAATGATCCCCGATCTAAAAGGATATTAACTCTTTTTAGCCGAGATTCCGTAGTAACAAAGGAAGAAAAGTTTGCTGCTACTGAGGCAGCTAAGGCAGCTAAGACATCTATGGCGGCAGCTGCAGCACGTGATGCGGCTTGGACATCAACTAACTTCGAGTCTACTTGGGCAGCTGATGCTGCTAATCATGCAGCTGATGCCATTGGAAGTGCTGCAAAAGATGTTGCTCTGACTAAGCAAGCAAAATGGATAAGAAAGAATATCAAAATTTCCGATTTGCATTTTAATTACGAATATTGAATAAGTTTCTTATATTTAGAAAAAAGAGGTTAAAAATGGCAGAAATTACACTTAAAGAAGCTAGAAAGATCTATTCCGAATCGGATTCATTGAAAGACTTAATGCTTACTAAGTTTACTAAGTCTGAACTGGAACAAGTAAGTCAAGCTGAATTTGATAAAAAATTCCTCGAACTTCTTGGCCAATGTACAAAAACGGTATTCCTTGATTCTAATAACGAGATAAGTAAACTTCCGACTAACCGTGTAGAACTCAGAAATAAATATGATAAATGGCTATTCGTCATCTGTTTCACCGGAAAAAATAAACATTTCTGGGTAAATTCGAATAGGGTCTGGAAGATTTTAGTTAATGAGTTCTATCTACAAGATTTCGATCTGCAGAGATTTATGAAAAATCAAATGAAAATTCTATTCAGACTAGAAGATGTTTTACCTGTACAGTGTTGAATAAACTATATCTACAATTGATCAAATATAATTGTATTCTAACGCCTGTTTAAGCATACATAATTATTATACATCAAACTATACATATATCTTAAATTAAACGCCTTAAAACTCCGTTTTTGTGCAATTAAAATGATCGTAGTAGAAGCTAGATGTCGATATATGATAGTATTGTAGTTCGGTCTTATCATATAGTATTATGTATCGATTTATACTATTTGTGTTAGATAATTCGAGATTAATTCGAAATATTCTATTGAGAATCTAGAATAAGATTCTTATATTTAGAACAACAAATAGGTTAATATGACTCAGATTAAAATCCAAGATGAAGTTCGGAAGTCATATTATGCATCTGGAGCTCTGAAATGTGAGACTCCCTTTAAGGCCGGGAAGGAGTATGATATCAATGGGAACATTATTCATATCCGGTGGAACGATGTGGTTGAAGCGTGGTATGATTATGATTCCGATGGAAACAGGATTCATACCCGGTATAAAGATGGAGAGAATTGGTATGATGACAAGGGAAACATTATTCATCGTAAGTGGAAAGAAGGATATGAGGAGTGGTATGATGACAAAGGTAAAATTATTCATAACATTGATATAGATGGTCATGAGTATTGGTTTGAATATGATTCTAATGGAACTAGATCGATTCGAAGAGTATGATGATACGTGATATTTTGTTAAATTAAGAAGAATTTAGCTAGTGGTACAATTTTATCCATTTTAGGATATATATATATTATAAATAAAGAGTTAAAATTATGGATAGTACATATTCGACTAAGAAGCATATTAATATGGTACGTTTGATTTTGTCAGAAATGGTAGATGAATTAGTTAGACGTGGGGAAAATCATGATGCTAGTAAGTTAGTTGATCCAGAGAAGAGTATATTTGATGAATATACTCCTAAACTTAAGAATAGTACTTATATGTCAGATGAATATAAAGGATTTTTGAATGGTATGAGAGATGCTTTAGCTCATCATTATGCGAATAATTCTCATCATCCCGAGCATTATGATAATGGTATAAATGGAATGGATTTATTAGATTTGATTGAGATGATGGCGGATTGGAAGGCAGCGAGTTTGAGGCATGACGATGGTGATATATACCAGAGTCTTGAATCTAATCGATCTAGATTTAAGATATCAGATCAATTATATGATATATTATTTAATACAATAGATCGATATTTAGATTTTTGATATTGATAATATTAAAGACTGTGTACCAGAATAATAAAAATTGTCTGAGAATTATACTACAATAAGATTATATAATATAGTGTTTAGAACAAGTCGGGATATATATATAGATAGGAGAATTTATGAAGAAAGTATTAATAACAGAACAAGAATATCGCTTTCTGAAAGAAGCTGAAAAAACTAAGGATGGAAAAGCGAATGGAATCGAGAAGGAATATTCTGAATCCGGAGATCTTATTAGTGAGACTCCATATAAGGATGGAAAAAAGAATGGAATCGTCAAGTGGTATTCTGAATCCGGAGCTCTTATGAGTGAGATGCCATTTGAGAATGACAAAGAGGAAGGCCTTGAGAAGTGGTATTATGAATCCGGAGCTCTGGAATGGGAGATTCCATATAAGAATGGAAAAAAGAATGGAATCGTAAAGGAGTATTATGAATCCGGCGTTCTGAAATGGGAGTGTCCATATAAGAATGACAAACCGAATGGAATCGAGAAGAACTATTCTGAATCCGGCGATATTAAGTAGAATATTACCATATAAGAATGGTATTTTGCAAGGGTAAATATTCGAATAGATATACAAAAAAGACCACAACCAGGGTCTTTTTTTTAAGATATTCTATATTTAGAATACAACAAGTCTTGATATATATAAAATATAGGAGAATTTATGAAGAAAGTATTAATAACAGAACAAGAATATCGCTTTCTGAAAGAAGCTGAAAAAACTAAGGATGAAGTTAAAAATGTGGATCGTTTATCTGGTGGATTGACGAGTGAGATTCCATCCGTAAATGGCAAGAAAAATAGAATACAGAGATCCTATTATGAATCCGGAGCTCTGGAATGGGAGGTTCCATATAAGAATGGCCAAGAGAACGGCATCGAAAAGCAATATTACGAATCTGGATCTATTATGTGGGAGATTCCATATAAGAATGGCCAAGAGAATGGCATTGCGAAGGGATATTACAAATCTGGCGATCTGGAATGTGAGGTTCCATATATGAATGGAAAAGAGAACGGAATTAAGAGATCCTATTATGAATCTGGAGCTCTGAAATGGGAGATTCCATATAAGGATGGCAAAGAGAATGGAATCGTGAAGCGGTATTCTGAATCCGGAGCTCTTCGGGATGAGACTCCATATAAGAATGGCAAAAAGAACGGAATTGAAAAGGAGTATACTAGCTCGGGTGAAATTGCATCTACAGCAACATATATAAATGGTGTTTTGAAAAGGTAAATATTCGAATAGATATACAAAAAAGACCCCAACTAGGGTCTTTTTTATTGATATTTTATATTGAGAATCTGGAATAAGATTCTTATATTTAGAATATAATAAGGAGATTTATGATGTCAGAAAATGAGATTCATACACTTAAAGATGGCAATGAGTATTGGCATGATTATAATGGACACATTATTCATACTATTGATAAAGATGGATCCGAAAAGTGGTATGATTCTCTGAGACACGAAATTCATTTTATGAATAAAAATGGAAAAGAAAATTGGAAGGAATACGACCCTAAAGGAAATATGATTCATTACCGAGATAGTGATGGCAATGAAGAGTGGTATGATGAAAATGGAAACATCATTTATCATAAGTTTAAATCCGGATATGCGGAATGGTATGATTCTAATGGCAATATTATACATTCTAGAAATAAGGATGGTTATGATATCTGGTATAAAGTAGATGAAAACTAATCAGATCTTTCCATTGATCTTGATAATTCTAATGGAAATATGATTCATTACAAAGATAATGAATTTAAATTTGATTAATCCTGTAAGAATATAAAAAATACCATAGTAGTGGTATTTTTTAAGATATTTGATGTTTAGAAACCATAATAAGATTCTTATATTTATAACATAACCAAGGAGAATATCGTGAAGAATGAACTTATAGATGAAGGCCAAGAGGATTATGATGCAGAAGGAAACTTGATCCATTGCTTGTATAAAAATGGTTATGAAGCGTGGTTTGAATATGTAAATGGCAAAGAGAGCCATCGTCGGTATAAAACTGGTGAGGAGATATGGTATGATGACAAAGGCAGAGTGATTCAGTTCCGTGAAGAAGATGGAACCCAGTGGGGTTATGAATATGATGCCAATGGACATGAGATTCATACCGGGTTATAATCATTCTGATAGATCTCTAATGGTGATAAAAAAGACCCCAATCAGGGTCTTTTTTTCAAGATATTCTATTGAGAAACATAAATAAGATTCTTATATTATAAATACAAGGAGAATAACATTACTGCCAAAGAACTTGCAATTACACTTGGACATATTGAGCATAGTGAACTTCCACTTACAGATAAGGAAAGTCAGGTACAGGAAGCATATAATGCCTATTTTGTGTCCCGTTTCAATACTTCTGTGCAAAGAGTATGTAAATGTGATGGATACTTAGGTGCTAAGGGAATTCCATTGTATCTTCTTATGGAATATAAGTTCGATAAATCTCTGGAAAATGTGAATGAACGGGCTAAAGTAATCGCCCAAGCCATTGCATATTATAAGGCTATCATCGATACTCAAGACATCACCCATAAGCCAAATATGATTTTCATTGGTGACGTAAATGAATGTTTCGCCTTTCATGCCAATTTCATTAAGAAATATATTGCCTATGATTTAGATTGGGATATTTCTCCATGTAAGATGGGAGAATGCACAGAATTGGTGCAAGCAATAACATCAGACCATGTTCTAAATGAAAACATCTTTGTCTCGTATCCGCAGAAAGAGAATTTCGATGATATCTGCTTTCAAATGGAATCTCAAGCTAAAAACAATAAACTTCTAATTGCAATAACTAAAAACACAATCCGATTAGCATTCGATTATTTCTGCAAAAAAGTCCTCGGTGATACCTGCTCGCTGGATGCAAACACGAAAGTAGGGGTATTCATGGATGCTATTAAACATTTCAAAGAACGTAAAATAGAAGATGATCGACTCATTACTAAGAACTATGCACCAGTAAAAGTGGACAACATTTCCACCGCCCTGGCATATTTCACCCATTTCGGAGAAAATGACGAAAAAGAACTTAAAAAACTTGAAACCTATTTTGATTTCCTGGTAGAAGACGACTCCCGCCGTAGAGACGGATTCTTCATCACTCCTAAGATTTTCGTCGACAAAGCTCATGACATGATCAATCAATATATGACCAAATCCGGCGTACTTGACTGGTATAAAGATTGTCTAGTCTGGGATACTTGTTGCGGAACTAAAAGTCTCACTAGAGATTATGAATTCTCTGAACTATTTCTCTCCACTTTGCAAGATAATGAACTCAAATCTAGCACTGGATCTAATACTGAAGCAAAAGCTACATTCGTATATGATTTCCTTAACGATTCATCTACTAAACTCCCCGAAAATCTTAAGAATTCATTGAAATATGCTAAAGTTTCGGGTAAAAAAGTAGTATTCATCATGAATCCCCCTTATGCACAAGCTGGCGGCGAACAGGGACATGATTCTAAGGCTGGAGTTAAACGGACATTCGCCGCTATGAGTATGGCAAAAGAATTTGCAAAGGCTAGTAATGAGCTGTGTGTGCAGTTCCTTTATAGAGTAGATGAAATCTGTTCTGAATATAAGCTCAATAAAGGTCAGGTAATCATAGCAGCGTTCACTAAGCCGACTTGGATGTGTGGAGATAGTTTTGAACCCTGGAGAAAGTATTGGCTTTCTAAATATTCATTCAATAGTGGAATGCTTTTCAATGCTAGTGAGTTTGCTGACTGCTGTGATAGATGGGGAGTATCATTCTCGATCTGGACGAACACCTCATCAACTAATAAAAATTCGTTTTTGCATACAATCTATGAAAACAATGCCGACGAACTGACTATACTTGGAACACATAATCTCTATAATCTTGACGGAAGAGTAACAATTAATACCTGGTGCAAAGGAAAAAATCCTCCTAAGCAAATCAAATGCATTGGAACATCTGATGGCATTAAGATGCGTAAGTCAAATTCTGAGAATAATAGAGCATCTATCTGTTCTGATAATTTAGGATATCTATATTCACAATCAAGCAATGTCTGCAATGCTATGCAGAGATGTGCATTGTTCTCTACCGCATTTTGCTCCGAACACGGATTTTCCATTACACCAGAGAACTTCGACAGAGTATGTGCAACATTCACTGCAAGAAAATCCATCAAGAATACGTGGATCATAACTAGGGATATGTATTCTCAACCTGATATTACAAATCCCGAATATCTACAATATTTGAAAGATTCCTATGTGTATAGTATGTTTAATGCCAAATCAGATCAGACATCTGTTAGTGGTCTAGTAGAGGGGGAGTCTTACGACTTCGTAAACCAGTTCTATCCATTCAGCAAAAAAGAGACTTATAATATGCTCGGAAAGGAAATTAAGACCAATTTTCATGATGAGAGTAGGTTCATTAAGCAATCGGGTCGACTTGATAATTTGACTGAATCTGGTAGCAATGTGCTTTCACTGTTCAAGTCTTGCATCGTTAAATCAGCTTATCTTAGGGATAAATATGGTAATACTCATCCCGAATTGCAGGTTGATCGTTGGGATTGTGGGTGGCGTCAATTAAAGGATCTTTTCATCGAAGCATGTCCCAATGAGTTTAATGCTTTAAGAATGGCATATTCCGATTTAGAGAAGACACTCGTTCAACGTGTCTATGATTTGGGATTCTTACAAAGATAAGTACGGAAATGAAGAGTGGTAGTATGATAAGGGAAACAGTATTCATACTATTAATAACGCTGGTGAATAGTTTTTGTATGGAGCTAGTTAATATAAAAAAGACCCAAATGGGTCTTTTTCTTTATTAGCTTTTAACTATTTCAAATCATTTTTGGTTTATTCATAATAAATACCAAGTTGATTAGTTAAAATAGTTCATTACCGTTTACTTTGACGTGGCTTTCATCAAGATTTATTAATTCTGGTTCTTTTAATCCTTGTAGAATGTTAGAAATTAAGTCTTGCCAGGCATATTTATTATCTATAGGATAGTCATCGATTAATTTTTCTATCATTTCGGTTTGTCCCTGGATTAAGAAATAATAGTTTCTTTCGGTTTTAAGTTCGATTACTCGACTAGCTTTACCCGGATCATCTGTTAAGTTTTCTACACCATACTCGTAATTTTCGTTTTCATCATATTCATCTCTAGATATTGTAGCTTTGTCGAAATAAGATGTGAATTGAACATCATATTTATCGCAAAGTTTTTTGAAATTAGTAGTATCAATGTAAGTATCAGAATTTTTTACATCTTTAGTAACTTCTTCTTTTTTATCATTAGATTTATCTAGATATGATTTTTGGATATGATACATTCTGCGTTCGAATTGATCATCGGAATTGGCATGATAGAGATTAGTTTTAGATATAACCAGGTCAATTTCAACTTTAGATTTATTATCTAAATCTTCATTCAATTTTCTGATATTCATAGCGATTATATGTCCTTCGGTCTTTATAATCTTATTTAATCTATCTTTTGAGTAGAATATTCCGCCATAAATATCTTCGTCTTTAATGCCCATTTCACTCGCTCTGGTTAAAAATGGCTCTAATAATTGTGATTTTTCACCATAAATGTCGAGAACAGCTTTAATTCTACGGAGTAATTTATCTTTATCTGTAATTAAATAAGCCATTTTTCTGGCTTTGTTTATATCATTTTTAAGACCAATAGCTCTTTGAACGTCTTTATCATTAGTTTTTACTTGTAATTCATCTACATCAGTACCATAAATGATCTTTTTATATAGTTTAACATATTCTGGTAGTTTATTTAATACATCTCGTACAGTTGCACCATTGAGATCGAAAGAATAATCTCCTCTTTTAACTAAACTTCCGAATTTTTTATAAAATTCAGCATATGTCCTACTAGGACTATGATAATCTATATATACATCGTCATCCACTCTGAGATATGAGAAATAGCCATATTTATCAACTAATTCGGATTGATTCAGCATAGATGCTTCAGAACCGATTGGGGGATTCAATGTATAACCTTTGAAATTATTCCCATCATCTTCGAAATCCCCCTCTTGATATCTTGTAAATCCATAACTTGTTAATTTTACAGTGTCTTCTCTTTCATTTAATACGATCATAAATAAACTCCGATAAATTATATAATATATATTTATGTGAGTTTGAATAACATATATAAGAACAGTTTTTATTCGGAACCTATACCGTTATGGGCATTTACAGTAGATTTTGAGATAAAAACTCCTAATTTGGATGAGAGTGAGTTATTGACATTGTCAAAGAGTATAACTAATTGTCCGTTAGCAGAACGAAGCATACAGACCACAGATATCTTTTTTAATGGTTTTAAGCGTTCAGTTCCAACTCAAGCGACAACAGATGGTATAATAAGTTTAACTTTTTCAGAAAATACCAATTTAGATGTTACTCGAATTATTTCGAAGATGTACAAGTATAGTTATAATGATTTAGCTACGAGTCAAGATTTTTTTAAAGAAGTTGATGCCACTACTAACTTGACTAAATGGGTAGGTGATACTACATTAGATACTTATGATTATAAGAAGACTAATTTTGAGCCATTTAAGGTAAATTTGAAGATATTTGATGCTGATAAGTGTGCATTAAACACAGATTTTACGGATAATGATGATTATTTAGTTAAAATTTCATATTATAATTGCGTAATTACCAAAATAGGATCAGTAGATTTCAAATATGATAGTGAAGATATCATGGAAATACAGGTTGATATACACTATGATTATATGCGAGAATTGAATGTTTGATTCGATATATCGTGCAAATTGTAAAAAATACTGTTATGATCCAAAAAATGTAGATTATTATAGTTGTGTATATAATACAGTTAATGAATACTTATCTACTATTTTTGCTTCTAAAATTGTACCACAATATAATTTCGTAGGTACTATAACATTAGGTCCAGTTACATCGGCATATACAGGTTTAGGTTATATTCAAGGATATCAAATTATAATCGATACGGCTACATTAAAATTAGCTTTACTTGATGGGGAAACGTTTTTATATAACTTTTTCAGAGTAATAGGTAATTCCATCAGTATGTCCATATTAGATTTAGCTGTGACAGGATATCCTATTTTACCAACGAATCTTGTATATTCATTTGAATCTATTGCTTTAGCTAAAGCTGCTGAAATTAAAGCTGTAAAAATATCTAATTTTGATATGTTTGTTTCTATTTTATCTAGTAAAGTAGAAAGTATGATCGATTCGCTTATTTTTACACCTGTTTATTCGGGAACGAATGGTTCTAGTATAAATGGAATAATGACGGTTACATTATGACAAAAGAAGAAGATAATTTAATTTTAGAGCAATATATTCAACTTGCATTAGCGCAGTTTAAACATAGATCCGATAATTCAGTAGAATGTATATATTGTGGAACTTCCGAATTAAAAGGGAAGATATGGTTATCTAATAAAGGACGTCTTGTCTATAATTGTTGGAGAGAAACTTGCCCAGCTCATAAAGCAATTTTAGCTAAAAAATGGCTAAAGAAAGCTAATTCTGAGTTATATTCGGAATATGTGAAAGCTATTAAAAATCAAGATAATTCAGAAATGTTAGCTAAATTAAAAGAAAATGCCAAGAAATATAAATTAGAACGAGAAAAAATAGAAGAACGCTTAAATTTAGAAAAAAAAGATAAAGATAATGAATCTATCAAGTATTTTTATCGAATTACTAAAAATACGGATTTATCTGAAAAAGCTAAAAAGTATTGTATTTCTAGACATATACCTGAAAAAATCTATTCTCATTTCTTTGTTGCTGAATATGGTAAGTATTATGATCGTGTAATTATACCATTTTATCATAAAGATGGAAAAATAGGTTGTTTTCAAGGTAGGGCTTTAGATGGGAATAAAATTAAATATTTAACTAGAATTGGTCATACCGAATTATATAATTACGACTTTTTAGATAGAATGAAACCTGTTATGGTGTTAGAAGGACCGATTAATTCCATGTTTGTAGAAAATGGAACTGCTACTTGTGGGGTAGGTTCATCGGAAGATTTGAATAAACAATTAGAAAATCTAGATTGTCGTTATATTACTGATAATGATGAGGCTGGTTTTACTAAAGCTCGTGAATTAGTTAAATCCGGTAAATATGTTTTTATCTGGAAAAAGTATAAAATAGAACATAATTTGCCCAATTATATCGATGATATTAACGATTTATATCTTTATGAAAATAGAGAAAAGCCATATACTTATACCGAATTAACTCCATATTTTACTAAAAATTATGAAGAATACCATCTTTTTGATATATAAAAAATGGATATATATTCTGAATTATGGAAATTTAATGACATTTTGTTCAATGATGACGGTCATATTTATAAATCTAGTGATGTTGATGATTATATATCTGTTACAAAATATGTAGATAAATTCAAATTTCCGGTAAAATGGGATAAAATAGCTGGCATAAAAGCTATTAAATTAGGTGTTACCAAAGAAGAATTATTAGATACTTGGGCTAAGAAAGGTAAAAAAGCTACCACATTAGGTACAGAAATACATAGTTATCTCGAAAATTTATGGCATAGAAAAGTATATAAACCCGATTTAGCTATTCTAGAACAATATGATAATGTCGATAATTATAATGAAAAAGCTAAAATATGTGATAAAATATATGCTAAATTAACGGAGACTTATATTCCGATTGCTAATGAATTGATAGTTTATGACAAGATTAAAAAGATTTGTGGAACTATAGATTTCTTAGCTTATAATAAAAAAACACACCGAATTGATATTTTAGATTGGAAAACGAGTAAAGAATTCCAAACTCAGGGTAGAAATTATATGTTATACCCTTATCAAGTATATCAAGATTGCAATATCAATCATTACTCATTACAATTATCAATATATAAATGGATAATCGAACATAATACAGATATTAAAATAGATCAACTATTATTAGTACAAATCAATAATGAACCTAAAATCTGTAAATGTGTCGATTTTGGGAAATATTTATGGTCATAAATGATAAATATGAGATTTTTGGTAATAACGAATTTCATAAATTCGATGGAATGCAATTAAAAGTAGCAAATGTGATTAAAATCACGTTTGCAGACAATAGTTTCATCCGCGTTTCGTATGATCACAAATTCAAGGACAAAAACGCTAGAGATTTAGTCATTTTTGATACATTAGATGGTAAAACCATCATTAATATCGAAAAAGATGGTGCAGATTATGTTTATGATTTCATAGATGTAGAAGGACATATTTACGAAGCTAATCATATACAGAATCATAATTGTTCTTTCCTTGGTTCTAGTTTAACTCTGATTTCTGCAAATAAACTTGAAAATTTGAAAGAAGTAGTACCTTTGGAATGTACTAAGAATTATGCTTTCAACATTTATGAAAAACCAATAGCCGGAGTATTATATCTAATAGGAGTTGACGTTGGTGCTGGAACAGGAAATGATTACTCAGTAATTCAAGTTTTAAGAGTATTAGATCCTAAACATTTTAGACAAGTTGCGGTATATGCTGAAAATACATTAAATCCTGTACGTTTCGCACGAGAAATACGAGATATATCAGTAATGTATAATAATTCTATGTGTATGATAGAAAACAATGGTCCAGGAGAATCGACGATTAATGAATTATGGTATAACCTAGAATTCAGTAACATTATTAACCCAGAACCTAAAGAATTAGGCATAAATGCAAATAGAAAAACGAAATTAAATGCTTGTTTGAATCTCAAATTGGTTTTTGACGAAGATCGAATAGAGATACAAGATAGCAAAACAATTTCCGAATTATCTCAATTTATTGAAAAAACACCTGGTATATTCTGTGCTGATTCAGGTTGTCATGATGATAGAGTTACATCTTTATACTGGGCATGTTATGCTGCTACATTGAATGAAGTGGATTTAACTACGAATAATATGAATGCGAATGAAAAAGAAGATGACGTATATAGATTAGATGCTTTTTATGAAAAAGAAAGAGCTGATGACGATGCATTTTGGCACACAATTTCATAAATAAAGTATGTTCAGTGCAGAGTGTATCAATTATTTGAGTAAAATACTAAAAACTCATCAAAAACTTAGATTTTCTGAGTGGATAACTATTGTACCTAAAGATGAATTATCTCAGATAACAATTAAAATAGATCCGATTAAAGAGACTGCATCTTTCTATATCGACAATAAAACCGTCATAGAGACGGTTAAATTATCCGAGTTTGATCAAAAATTGAATGAATATGGTTACTAAATAAGATCGATTACTGTATTTTTCATTTTTTTCACATTATAATAAAAAGTAATAGTAATATGACTTTTATCAAATTCAGTTAGTTCTAGAAAATATGTAGATGGTTTCTCTCCAAACATAGAAAGATCATTATTATTATTAATTTCTGCAATTAGATGATTAACATTATCTCGGAAATCACGTTCGGCATAACGAAATTCGTCATAGTCATCATCATCCATATCCCCGCCATCGGGATAATCAGAATAATAATTGAACTCGATGTCGAAATGAGAATTAAAATTAATATAATCTGAGTTATCGGATCGATTTACAAGTTTAATGTTTTTAACTACAATATCGAAATTTTTACCGAATTTTTCAATATCATTAGCAATACTAATCAGTTTTTTTTCGGATGTTTCCATTAAGTTCAACCTCTTTTAAATTATTCACAATCTCAAACACTATATTGTATTAGTTCAGTAATACAAACTGGCCGATACCAAGCTTCCCAACAGACATTATTTTGTCCATTTGCAAAACGTATAGTACTATGAGTATGTCCATGAACATAAACATTTCCTATATGCATATTTTCTTTAAGATATGGTCTATGTTGACAATGATATAGTAATTCACCATATTTGAATGAGAATTTATCATATTTTTTTATATTTGGACAAGTTTTAACCATTTTATCATCATGATTTCCCAAAATGAAAAGCTTTTCACCATGAAGAATCGAAGTCATTCTATTAAATTCTGCTAGATAATTATCTTTTTGAACATTAAGCATGAAATCGCCCAAGAATATTACCTTATCTTGGTCAGTTATATTTTCATTCCAAACCTCGATAATATTATTATTCATTTCTTCTACCGTATCATAATATCTGGTTTCATCGAAATGATTAGGACAAAGCTTAGTTAGCTTAGCATGATTAAAATGTGTATCAGATACGAAATATATCATATTTAATCAATTTAGATTATTTTCAACTTTCTGGATTAACTTTTCGATATTTTTCTTCCAATCTTTAAGTTCTTTAACGATTTCCACATCATTTTTGATTTTGAAATACTTATCGATTTCAGATATAATAGTTTCCTCCCTGTAACATAGAGAACTCAAATAAAAGAAATTTGGCTGATTTATAATAAACTCTACGTTTTTGTTATCCAGTTTGTCAAAGTCTGTTTCGGTTAAGTAGGTTAACAATTTTTTACTAGAAAACACATTAAAATCATAAAGATAAATAGAAAAATGACAATGTAAAATGAAAACTCTTCGCTTTTTATAAGCTATTGTAGTGAAAAACACAAAGCCATCTTTAGAATAAGTTGTAAAAATGGCATTATTAGATATATACTGAATTTTCTTGAAATTTAAACTCAAATACTGATATTGTTCAATTTTTCTGAACTTGTAATACTGCTTAATAGACAAACATAAATTAAAAATACTACTAACTCGATCTTTACTTTTCTTGATGAAGAATGAATTTGCTAATTTTTTAAGATTTTGTTCATCGAAATCACCCAAATATAATGATCTGCCAGATAATTTTTGGCCATAACTTACTTGGAAATAAATTTCATCATCTATAATTCGGATTAAAGGTTTATTTTCGCCATTCTGAATAATTGCATGTTCGGAAATATTATAGTGAAAACATTTTTTAAAAGCTTTAGTATTGGTAAATGCTGTAATAATATCTTGATTTTTGTTCATTTTTTCACTCAACGAATGATTTTAATTCAATTAAATCTATTAAATTAACGATCTTTTCTTCTGTAAAAATATCTTTACCATATTTAATTAAGATGAAATCTAGTATTTTAGCTCTTTTATTATCATCTGCTGAGTAAACATAGTTTTTAACTTCTAAATTTTTACATTTTGACCACGTCAATTGATCTAAATCGATTAAATTCTCTTCTTTATAAAATCTCATAACAAAAATATAATTATTATTCTTTAATATGAATCGTGTTTTTAAATGGAGTTAAACACCACTTATAGCGTCTTTTACACTTTTTACGATATAGTTACTCATTTTTAATTTAACTGTCTTAAATCTATGTTTATGTTGAATTAAAAGCATATCTCTATTTTTCATTTTAACACCGTTTTAATCTCATTTTATCGAAATATTGATAGTTATATGGTTTTAATTAAAAAAGCTCTATAAGTTGTGTTTATGTTCAATTTAAGCTGGGTTCCAGGATGAATATTTGATAGTCATATTACATTTAATAGCAGATTCACTTTCATAAGACAAGGGATCGAATGATACATCTGTTACTACACAACCATATAATATACATGCTTTTTGAACATCATATTCGGTATCGTTTACAACATTTCCATTTAGAATATAAATACGTAACTCATCAAATGGTCTCTTATTACCTATGTAAGTCATATTAGATGACTTAGTCTTTACATAATTCATCGAACTTAAATAATCTACGAAACTATCTCGTCTCAGTTTGAATGACATAGTTGTTTCGCCAGATAAGTTAACTCGGGTAGAAACTATATTCTTAGTACTCATAAAAGACAATTCTTTAGTAGATACATTCAATTTAGGCAAATCTATCGATTCTACTTGCATGACATATTGATTCAATTTATCTACAGCAGTACCTTTCCTATAGAATTCTACTCGATATAAGTACGTAACTAATGGTCTTATTGACATATCAACATAATTGAATATAGTATCTAACATATTAGTTATTTATCTTTATACATCGAGATTGAAGAATAGACGAACCTTTTCTATCTTCATACCCCCCTCCTATAGGTTTATACTAATTAAATAAGTATTTAATAACTAATATAATAACTATAAAAAAGATTCCTCCTCTCCCTACCCAACTATAATGTATCTATCAAGAAATATGTGGACTTTTTATGACTTGAAAATCACTTGGTTCACTACTTAGAGTAAGGACGGATCTGTTTTTATGAAATGTTAAAATAAGTTTACAATTAAAATATGGAGAATTTTGGTAAAATGTGGAAAAATTTAGTATATTTGGATCGATGTTATTAAATTATCATAAAAATGTAAATAATAAGAACATGTTGATTTTGATATCGGCTGATATATCGGTAGAATATAAACATACCGTAGATATTAACGATTATGTTGAAGATAATCTATATTTTCATTTAGGAAATGAAATTATATCTCTACAAGATGTATTTTCTATTCAAATTAGAGATGATTTTTATAAGGTTGAAAAAAGAATGATGAAATATGAAATCTGGAATAACAATATGATAATTAGTTATGAAGATTTTGTTAAAAGGAGTGAACGTGGTAGATAATTTCGATTTGATCCGTAAGTTGCTAAATTTCCCGAATCAATATGACTGTTATTATGTTCAGTTGTTACGTAGGGCTAGTGATGATCCTAAAATAAATGGAGTTTCTGATCCGGCATATCATGGAAATATGCATAGTCGTAGCATTAAGGATTATTTCATCTCAAGTTTGGATACGTTTGATGGAAAAAAAGAGGAAATTAAGAAACTTTGCTCCATTTTTAATGTTAGAGCATACATTCGACTAAATAAACGTAATTATAAGAATCTAAGTCTAGAAGTTCTCTCCCATATAGTTGATGAACTTAAAAGCGGTGAATCATTTTCATCACCATTTCACTTGATTTCTAGCGCTGCTGGTTTAAGTGGGGTTGGTAATCAGACTTGGATAGTTGATGTAGATGAGGAATTTATACCTTATTTAAACGATATTTTGAATTTTATTCAAAAATGTCGTCCTTTTGACAAGGATGAGTTCAAATATGATATTATTCCTACCAAACATGGAAAACATATCATTATTAGACCTTTTGATCTTCAAACTTTTTATCACGAGATGTCTACTTCCTTTCCATTGTTAAAAAATATTGATGTTCATAAGGATAATCCCACCATTCTTTATTGCCCGTAATATGGAACAAAATAATAAATCTATTTGGCATTCTTGGTTTTTTGAAATAGTTGCTGATTTCATATATGTTTTGATGTTTTATTTGATAGTTTTGAAATTATATAAGGTCCTGGTATGAATACAATCCAAACTGAATTTCCTATTTCTGGCGAAAAACTTTCATATTATGAAAGAGTTTATGAATTTGCTGTTAAAGATATAGGCAAAGATAGGTTGGTTAAATTGGCTCAAAAACAGTTAAATTATCATAATATAGGTGCAAGAGAGATAATTTTCTTTGGTTCTATTATAAAATTGATGTATCGAGAACGTAAGGCTTTTATATCGAATAATGTTGAATATGGTGATATGTTTGGCCCGATGTGGTTGATTTTCATAAGTGCTTTGAATAGTTATGACCCTAAAGTTGGTTCATCTATTCAATCCTATTCGATGTTAGCGTGGCGTTGTCAAGCTAGAACTTATGCTATGTGTATGAAAAGTGGGCCAATTCAACTAAAACCTTCGAATTGTAAGATCATAAACAAAGATAAACCAAAATATATTAGTTTTGATTCACCGGTTACTTCTAACGAAGAGTGTGTATTGACAGTAAAAGATACTATCCCAGATGTTAATTATGAAAGTGATGAATCTATCAAGGAAGCTTTAAATAAATTTTATGACAATGGTAATTTAAATGATTTAGAGAAAAATGTACTTAAATCGTCATTAATTGCTTATAATAATGGCGAAGTTATCAATCAGTCTGTAGCTGGTGTAATAGCTGAAAAGATTTGTAAATCTCCAGAATATTTACGTCATATTAAGTATTTAATTAACAAAAAATATAAACATTGGAGTCAAGAATGTCTGAAAATGTGTCGGTGTTGAACAAAAATAATTATTATATTCTCATAAATAATAGAGATCAGTGTTTCTTAGAAGGATCTGGCGCAGACAAGAACCATTATGTTTTTATGAAAATGAATTCTAATATGGTTTTGACTACTATTAATGATGCTTTATTTATCAATTCGATTCAATTATCAATAACCAAAGATGATATTTTTGATGTAAAAGATTATTTAAAAAATGTAATAATGAGTTTATGATAATAGCGGTAGATTTCGATGGTACTTTAGCATTAGGTAACACTTTTCCCGTTATTTTAGGCAAACCTAACAAATTGTTAATTAAATGGTTAAAATATCGTAAAAATAGAGGTGATACCATTATATTATGGACTTGTCGTGAGAATTATGGCGGAATAAATTATAAAGATCATCATTATTTAACTGATGCTATTGAATATTGTAAACGATTTGGCTTAGTTTTTGATAATATTAATGCCAATTTACATGAAAAAACAGATGAATTTGGCACATTATATGGCCGTAAGATAACGGCAGATCTATATATAGACGATAAATCTTTTCCTTATTCGAATACTACATTTTGGTTATTTTTCATATTCATTTCGGAAATAAGGTACAAATGAAACTTAGTATAGTTGGATCACGTACATTTAATGATAAAACTAAAGCTTTCACTGTTTTAGATGAAATTGAGAAACAAATTGGCAAAATAGATTTAATTATATCAGGAGGTGCTTGTGGTGCTGATACAATAGGGGAATTATATGCCAAATCTAAGAATATACCAACTTTGATTTTTTTGCCAAATTGGGAAATATATGGTAAATCGGCTGGTTTTATAAGAAATTCGAAAATAGTAGATAATTGTGATGTTATAATCGGATTTTGGGATCTTAATAGTCTAGGAACCAAGGATTCTCTTAAAAAAGCTAAAAATTTAAACAAAATCATTTATATTTTTGATTTTATAAATTCCATATTATATTCTAAAAATAGGAGAATTAAAATATGACCGATAGAGAAAACATTGAATATTTGACTGAAAAACTCAATTTGAGCGAAGAAAAATTGAATTCTTTTATTAGTGGTCTTCTGGAGTGCATAGCTATGGATGATATTGAAAACGAATCTGATTTGCTTAAGGTATTGGCTATGTCTATTATGGCTGTTGAATGATGCCTTTGAAATTAAATCAAGTTTATCCTATTTTCGATAATGGCATAATTGAAAAATCCAGAAGAAATTATGTAAAAATAGTGAAAATAGAACTATTTGAAGATGCCGATGCTAAAATAAAACAGCTTTGGTTAAATGCTAAAGATTCGGATTTATATGCTGAAAATATAGATTTTTTCATATACGGTGTAGATTTTCAGAATCGGCGTCATTATATATTTGCTAGTACAAAAGATAGGGGATATTTCAGTTTTAATAATTTTTTGTTCGATTCTAGATTAGATTTCGATGGTTCATTAAATGCTAAAATATTTGAGAAATAATTAATTTTATACTATATTTAGAAAATAGAGGTTAATTATGTCTACACGAATGCATGTTTCAGAGAATCCTAAATTGGCCGGACTTGTAGGTTTGAAATATGACGAAGAGACTGTATATTCGAGAAACTGGGATTTCAATTCTTTAATTAGTCGTGGTATTGTATATTCGGGTAAGGAAATTGTGGCATTTCCTTTCGTAAAATTCTTCAATTATGAAGAAATATTCGAATCGGATTCTAAATTACGTTCAGTTTTGAATCAAGCAAATGATTTTTTATCGAATAATTACAATAATCATGCTTTCGAAATAAATTTCGATAATTCGTTTTATGTAACTGAGAAAATAGATGGTTGTTTGGGTATTGCTTTCTTCTGGAATAATGAATGGTTTATGAAAACTGGTGGGGATTTCGACAATTTCCAGTCTATATGGGGTACTAAAAAGCTTAATACTCATGATGTTTCTAAATTAGACACAGAATATACTTATCTTTTCGAAATAGTGGATAAAGAAGAAATTCATCCATTGACTAAATATTATGACGAAGATATCTATTTAATCGGAAAAATTAATAAACATAATGGAATAGAAGCAAAATTAGATGATTTGATTTATACTGCAAAGTCTTTGAATTTCCGTATGCCCAAGATTTTCAATTTTAATGATCTAAATGAAGTTTATTCTTATGCTAAATCTATGAGCCCTGAACACGAAGGCGTGGTAGTTACATTTTATAATGGGTTCAAATTGAAGATAAAAGGCAATGAATTTTTGAAAATTCAAAGAATTTATCATAATTTGAGCAAAAAGAATATCTTCGAAGCTATTAAATATGAAAAGTCTTTTGAAATAGATCCTGGTTTGATACCCGAAGAATTTCCTAATTATAGAGTATTAGCATCTGATTTTGTATATGAATTGAATCTGTTATATAGACAAATAGATCTGGCCGTAGAATTAATCTCAGAAAATAAAGCTATTAAAGATATGTCCAAACGAGAAATTTATGAGTATGTAAAATCATTATTCTTAATCGAATCTAAATTTGGATTTTCTTATAGAGGTTGTGATTTTATAGATGTAATATTGAATAAAATCTATAAACATCCTTTTAGGTCAGAGTATTTTCTTAAGGATATAAGACGTATTTGGCTTGAACATGGTGTATTTAAAGAGGTTAAATGATTATTACTAATTATTATAATACATATAGACGTTTTGACCCTTCTGTTTGGACTTGGAAATGTGAAAACGAATCATTTTTCAGATATCGTGGTCGACCAGAAGGTAATATTTTACCTGATTTTCACGATGTTGAACGTGATGCCGATCGTTTCGATATGAAAAATGTTCATTTTGTAGATATTTTTGGTTTGACTTGGTGTGGAGAAAAGGGTGGATTGGTTAATGTAGGATCGCCTGATTACGAAGGACATCTATATTACGATAAATTCATTTCTGGTAATTATGAGTATATTCGTTGTGTATCAGAAAAATATACTATTTATAATCCACCTGAAAATTACATAAGTATTATTGATCATGGTGTGAAAATTTGGGTTAATTATAAAGATATTATAGATGCAGAATATATGTATATTTTGAATAATCATTTATTTAAGGATAGTAGGTTACATTTGTATTATAATGGCAATGTTTATGATGTTTATGAAATTGAAACTTTTGTTAAGGGTTTGATTAATAAATTAGGTATAACTAATCCAATAGTTGAAAAAATACTTAATCAAATAGATAAACATTTTTTAGATTTGAAAAATAGTTCGGATTTATCTATTAGGAAGTTTTGGCCTGGAATGACCAGTATTGAGTTTTTTACAAAGGGAAATTGATGAGCAAGCATGTTGTATTATGGACTGGTGGTATGGATTCTACGCTAATATTGTTAGATTTATATCGAAAATTGCAGAATGATATTTCGAATATTTATGTTTTATCATTCAGTTGTAATAGATTTGGCGCATCTAGCAAAGTTAAATTTGAAGACGAATGTCGTGAAAATATCATAAAAAAATATCATCTTGAAAAATTAAACTTCATAAATGTGAAACTAGATTTTAATTCGAATGATTTTCTTGGTAGATCACCGGGTTTGATTCAACAACCTATAGTTTTAACTATTTCTAGTATTTTTGTCCCTGATGACTCAATTATTTATGCTGGTTATCATAAAGGGGATGACTTTTTTGCTGTTGCACCAGATTTAATTCAGTCTAATATGGGTATGCTTAAAGCTATGGGAAATAAGAAAATATCATTCGATTTTCCATTGAAATGGATGACTAAAGGTAACATTTATAAAATTTTAGATAAACATAAAATTGCTGACGATTGCCAATATTGTGAATTTCCAGAAGTTAATTCTGGTAATCCTTGCAATAATTGTATACCTTGTTACACATTGAATCGGGCTAAAAAAGAAATTGAATACCGGCAGAATCACACCAATACAGTACCAGATTATACTTCTCCGGTTTTTGATTTTGATGAAAAACTGGTGAATATATATGATTGGTCTAATGATTTTGGCAGTTTTATAGATTTATGTAAAAAAGATATGGTTTTTAACAAGAAATCGTTAAATATTCATAGTTCGGATGAAGTTGTCGTTAAGTCTAATGGAATTGAAGATTAGGGTTACGAACTTACTACTGATAATAAAACTACAGATAAAACTTTTGTTAAATAGAGGTTAAATTATGAATAGTGCTTATGGCATAATTATGACTAACCAAGAAAATATCATTATAGATGCTACTTGTAAGTCGAGAGAAGCAAATAATATCTCAGAAGATGCTAAATTTGGACATCATCAAGTGTATATGGCTACTGCATATAATCCAGTTAGAGAATTAGAAAATGAATTAGAACGGGCCGGTAATCTTATCAGATTTTAATTATATTGTAATCATGAAAAAATTCACTATAATTTGCTTAGTTTTGTTTGGGCTTTTCTTTTTTCTCGGAATAAATTCGTATTATTCACAGGAAATAAAGATTTTGAAAAGTAATGTAAAAGAGTTGAAAATATCAGAAAACAAAAGAATTTCGGATGAATTTAAGCTTGCTAAGCATATTAAAGAAGTAAATCCCACAATTTCGGATAGTGAAAGTATAATTATGTCTAAAGCCTTCTTTTCTAGTGCCGATAGTGTTAAGTCAGGTACTGATTTTGCTTGGCTTTTAGCCGCAATGGCGGAAGCGGAATCACATTATCAAAAAGATAAAACATCTAAAGCTGGCGCTAAAGGTGTATGTCAAATTATGCCAACTACCGGAAAAGTTTATTCTGAAGAAAATGGTATTAACTTTGCAGTAGATTCCTTATTTAATCCAGAATTTTGTATTAGATTACAAGCGATAATCATGAAAGATTTGAGAAATCAACATGGTTTGTCTGCGGCCTTGGTGGCATATAATGGTGGTCCAAAAAATGCTAAAAACTGGGAGAAAGGGAATAAAAAGGTAATTCCCCGGGAAAGTAAGAATTATGTAATTAAGGTTAAAACTAATTTAAGGAAAATGCGATGAGCAATGAAATAATGAGTAATATCAAACATCTAATTATGATTTCAGATGTAAATGAGAAAATGAAGTTGGATATGTTAGATTATCTTTGTAAACTAGAATATAATCTAGAAAAATTAGAGATTAATTCACAATTTAATCCTATTAACTACAAGACAACTAATAAACTAAATGAGATTTCGAGATGATATTATCAATGTCCAATAAGGGTTTGTCTAAAATAACTAAAATAAGCAATTTTTTCAAGATATTTAAGCATAATATAAATAAAGATATAGACAATATTCAATTAGCTGATATTATTTTAGCTTATGATATATATTATACTATAACTAAGACTGAAAAAATGTCTATTTTCATTAATTTTGGTGAAAATATAGATATAATTGTATATGATCCAGATAAAACACCTTTTACTAAGAGTTATCTGGAATATCGTTATACATTAATAAATATTATTCCCGAACATTTGGAGTATCAATTTTCATGTTAGATGAATTGCAATTGAGAAAACAATTAGCTTATCAAACCGCAGTCATAATTTTTTTGACTGATGAGTTAGAAAAACATATAGATTTTAAGGTGGAACCAGGTTATCAAGAATATCTTGAAAAAATGGCCGACGGAATTAAAAAGGAATTTTTATGACTGAAGCTGATTATGGTGAAATTCTTGTTAAATGGTTAAAATCATACAAATATAAAGTGTGGCAGGAAGTAGTAATTTCTAATGGTCTTTCGTGTGATTTAGTATATCTAACAGACACTTTTAATACTGTAGAAATAAAAAAAGAGTTAAATGACAAGGTAATAACTCAAGCCATTCGTTGGACAGGTAGTGCTAAATCTTGGGTTGCTATTCCTTATAAAAAGCATACTAAATCTTTCTGGCTTAAATGTGATATTTTGCATCAATTAGGTATCGGTTTATATGAAATTGATCCTAGTGATGAATACTATCCAGTAAAAATACAATTTGGTGCTAGCTTAATACCTAGAAAACAAACGAAATCTGATTGGTCATTATATTTATCTGATGAACATGCTGATGATGTAAGAGCCGGAAGTCAACATGGTGAAAGATCTTCCCCGTTTAAGAGAACTTGTGAGATGATAGAACGATATAAAGCTGAACATCCTGATGCCGATCTATCAGAATGTATAAAGAATGTAAAACATCATTATTCTTCGGTTAGTTCTGCCAAATCTTCGTTAACTAAATACATAAAGATGGGTACTATTAAACTCAAAGGATTTTAAGGAGAAAAATATGGAAATTGTAAGGAAAGTTGGATTGAATTGTCCGGTTGATTTGTTTATTAAAGCTGCAAAGAAGCTTATTAAACATAATAATCTAGTTGGAGAGTTCGGCACACCTATATCAGGATTACTTAATGTGGTTAATCCTTCTCGTGTAGCAATAGAAATAACTAAAATCTCTAAAATTGATGATAACCATATAGAATTGACTGCTAAATCTCTAGATAATGTAAATGGCCGATACTTAGAAATGTTCAATAATCCTAATATGTTTGATCTGGAACCAAGATATATTTTTTCCGAAAAAGAAGTGTTTATTGCTGCTATAGACATCAATGTACGTACAGAACCTCTGTTTATAAGTCGTTTGAGAAGTATGGTTCAAAATGACGAAAAAACAAATCCAGAACTTGCTTAATTCTGAAATAAAAGCAGAACGAGTAAAGGCAAATGAACTTCACTCTAATTTAGATAAACTGGATACTAAATCTGCCGATTCTATAAAAACTGTAGAACTTTATCAAAAATCATATAATAAGATAGAAAAAATAAAGTTTTCATTAAAAATACTCGATCTTTTAGATTGAGTTTTCTTGTTTTTTATTCTATATTATTGATATGGACATTAAAACTAGATATTTTAATTCGGTCATCAACAAGATTAATGGTCGTTATAGCGAAGATGATGCATCACTTATTATCGATTGGCTCACAGATTACATTAATCTACGTGCGCGTCAATTTTCTAGTGACTATGATCCAGCATATCTTAACAGCGAAACAGAAAAATTTATGACTGATTTGGCGTATATGCCATGGCATATTTACGATTCTTGGAAAGAAATTTTAGATGATGTGTCTAAAGATTCTGAACTTTATGGTGAAAATCCAGATAAAGCTTATGTTTATTCTCATTATGATGTAGTTGAAGGTAATAAAAAAATTCTTTTGGGGTCGTAAATAATGGTTCTAATTTTGATTCGTGGTATTCCTGGTTCGGGAAAAACTACATTTGCTAAGGCTTTATTAAAGAGAATAAATGCCTATTTTTATGAAGCAGATATGTTTTTTGAAACAGAATCTGGTTATAGATTTGAAGCATCAAAATTGAATTTGGCTCATCACTTTTGCTTTAATAATACTAAAAATGCTTTGGCTAACAATTCTAATTGTATTGTAGCTAATACATTCAGTACGCTTTCTGAAATTGAACCATATTTGAATTTGGGTAAAGAATATAATGCAAGGATAGTTATTTATCGAATGACCGGCCATTATCAGAATGTTCATTCTGTTCCGGAAAAAACTATTATGAAGATTCAAAATCGTTTCATCGACATGCCTAATGAAATTTTAGAGTGAGGTGTTTATGGGTTATATGCATATAGAAAATCTATACAAGAACAAGAAAATTCTTCTTTTTAAGAAATGTTATGCTACAGAGAAGATAGATGGAACCAGTGCTCATATTGGTTATAATCGTGATCTTGATAAGCTGGATACTTTTGCTGGTACTCAAAGTTTTCAGTTTTATGAACAATATAAGACTGATATTTGGAAAGAAAAGCTTAAAAAGTTTTGTTTGACACATCAGACTAATAAAATCACTATTTATGGTGAATGGTATGGTGGTGGTATTCAAGGAAATCGTTTTTATGGGGAAGATAAGAAATTTATAGCTTTTGATGTTAAAATTGATGATTATTGGATAAATGTTAAAAATGCAAGTTTAGTAGCTACTAGTTTAGGTTTAGATTTTGTACCGTTCGAAATAGTAGATACAGATGAAACTTCTTTGATTAATGTGAGATCTAAACCTAGTGAAATTGCTAAAAAAGCCGGTTTTGATCATATTAGAGAGGGTGTTGTACTTCATCCTCTGGAAGAGGTAAGGTTGAATGATAATAGTAGAATCATGTGCAAGTATAAAAACGATGACTTTTCAGAGATTAAACATGAACCTAAACCATTTGACCCAGAACAGGCTAAAATTTTAGAAAAAGCAAATGAAATCGTTGAACAATTTGTTACTTATAATAGACTTAAACATGTTATTCAAATAGTTCCATTGCATAGTAATGCTGATTTTGGAGCTATCATTCGTGCTATGGCAGAAGATGTAAAACGTGAAGGTAGTGGTGAATTTGTCGATTTTAATAAACAAGTCGTAAAGCTTATTGGTAAAAAAACAATTGAACTTATTAAATCTAATTATGAAGAATTAATTAAACTTTCTTGTAACGAATGAATAATCATAAACTATATCTCGAAAGTTTGGCTAAATTACCTATTCATGATAGATTTCAGAAGCTTGAATTGATATTCGATGATCCTTCTAGTACAATAGGATTGAGAACAGAGACAATAGATTTAACTCCAGATCAAGTTAAAAGAGTATTAAATTTGTTAATTTCTGATTTAGTATAGGAAATTAGAAAATGATATATGTTTTAGCTGGTTCTTTTGATCCTTTCACATTAGGTCATAAGGATATAGTTTCTCGTTTTAGTAATTTCGGTGAAGTTATTGTACTTATTTCTAATAATCCGGATAAAAAATACTTATTTGATTTAGAACAACGAAAACATATCATCGAATTAACATGTCCAAATGTTAAAATAGAAGAGTTGAGATCTAATATGGCCACTATTTCATATGTTAAGAGCATAAATGGTACACTTATTAGAGGTTTGAGGAATAATACTGATTTTGATTACGAACAGAACATGTATTTAGTAAACAAAACTATTAATGATGTAGAAACAATATATTTGATGTCTAATCCTAAATATCTACGTTGTAAATCGAGTAATGTAAGAGAATTATTAAGGTTAAAACTTGATGTTTCTGATTATATGGATAAAAATGCTATTAATTATGTAAGGAAAATATAATGAATACGAAGAATATACTCAATTATTGGCTTAATATTAACAAACAGTTATATCATTGTGAATTGTTAGGTTTTGCTAATATCGAAAAAGATACCAATGTTGGTCAATGTGTAGGAACTGAATATATCTGTCCTTTGCTTTTATTCCATAATGCTAATGGCTGGGGAGATTCTACACCTTCATCGGTTAAATATTCTTGGGTTCTTTATGCTCCAGGAGTTGATGATATTGGATTATATATGTTGTTTGGAACCAAAGAAGGTGCTCTTAAATTCTCCAGTGATTATTTAAATGGTTCTAGTATTATAAATCCAAAATCTGACCATTATAAGGATCGTAAATGGCAATGGCAGAATTAAAAGTATTTATACTTATTTAACTATATTTTTTTATAGAACTAGATTGAGTCTTTAGTTAATTGTTAGTTAACAGAGGAATTATGAAGTATAAACAAATCATTTTATCTATGCTAGACAACGATTTTTATAAATTCAATATGGGTCAAATGTTTTTACATAGTTTTACCAATATTGATCTAGAATGGACTTATAAGAATCAAGGTGAAACCTGTCGCTCTGCTAAAGCAGAGGACCTTCTATTGAAGGATTTGACAACAGTTCCGACTCAAGGTTACTATTGTAACCAGTATCAATCGGCTTACTAGGATATTGACCTAGAGATTCGGTATTTCCTACCGTACTATTAAAAATTCTTTGACCTTCTTTTAATATATTCAAAGCCGCATTTTCATCTCTATCTAGTAGTTCTCCACAATCTGGACATTTCCAGAATCTTTCGTCTAAACTTAATCCATTGTACTTAAAACCACAGCAATGGCATAGTTTAGATGATGGAAAGAATGTACCGATTTTAATGTAATTTCTATGATATATTAGTGATTTGTAACTAACCATATTACAGAAACTACCAAATGCTGCATCTTGAATAGATTTAGCTAGTTTATGATTTTTCAACATATTAGAAGGCTTTAGATTTTCAGAATAGATATTTTGGTTTTCAATAATTATTCTTGAACTAACTTTATGTTGAAAATCTTTTCTTTGATTTCTTACTTTTTCATGTATCTTTGCTACTTTTATTTTTTGTTTCTTATATCCATTTGAACCTTTAACACAATGACTTAGTTTTCGTTGTGCTTTTGCTAATTGTTTTTGTGATTTTCTAAAATACCTTGGATTGTTTTCTACAGTTCCATCATCAAAAATAGCAAAATCTTTCAAACCTAAATCAAATGCAGTTTCTTTAAATTTTGGTTCAATATACTCTGGTTCATCTAATTCTGCACAGATAGAAGCATAGTAATTACCACAATGTGATTTAGAAATAGTCACGTTATAGATGTGGATTTTAGACCAATCTAAACTATCATATCCAGCAAATTTCATTTTTCCAAACTTAGGTATTTGAATATGATTTTTGTCTAAAATTCGTATATCACCAATACTTTTCTTGTTATAAGTGCAAGCAATCCTAAAACTATCTTTAGATTTTCCTTTCTTATGGAATTTTGGATATTTTTGTTTATTATTAGTTTTACCCCTTTTCCCATTAAAGAAATTCTTAAAAGAATTTAGACAATCCATATAAGAATTTGCTAGTGCTTGACTTGGAACTTTAGTCAGAAAATTCCATTCTTCTTTAAAGGACTTTAAATTTGGTGTAAATGATAATCTATATTCTTCCCATAATTCTTTCTTTAAGCCCAAAACATGATTATATACAAAGCGAGTAGCACCAAAAGTCTTTTCTGTCAACTTTTGCTGAACTATATTTGGATATAATCTTATGTTTAGACCTTTCTTCATATTATCCCTGATTTTCTATATATGATTCAAGAACTTTTTGTGATACATTACCAATAGATGTTAAATTTATCTTAAATATAGTAAACAATCGTCACTTTGTAAACCATATCTATATTATATTTATAATTTTTATTCTTCAATTTTTGCTTTTTATGTAATT
>Ga0172378_10000525_pt1 | contig 33755 bp, 17 predicted proteins | sample GrowelOW332metaG_FD_119755 | JGI IMG/M metagenome (GOLD analysis project Ga0172378, IMG submission 119755) | Groundwater microbial communities from an aquifer near a municipal landfill in Southern Ontario, Canada - Pumphouse #3_1 metaG | ecosystem: Environmental > Aquatic > Deep subsurface >...
ATGTGGATTTTTAAGCACAGTAACATCGTCCGAAAGATAACGGTAATCGCGATAATATAAGCTGCTTGAATAATCTCCGCAAAGAAGAGGCTTTTCAACATTTTTATACATATTTTATCTCCTTATATGTTATATTCAGCTTTTTTGATTTTGAATAAGCACAGCATTTTTATTATATGCGAGTTACAGTCCAGTTCGCATCATCGGGTAGAACAAAGCTGATGCTTTTTATTTCTTTATCACAATACGGATTTTCAATTAGATATTTATAGTATACTTTACCTTCTATAAAAACGGGAAGGGTTGAATAAGAGATTTCTCCGAGCTTTGGTTCAAGCCGTACGTTACGTATGCCGGGCGTACCGTCAGAAGCGCCTTCTTCTACAGATTTGCCGTACCACTCAACATCATAATAGCCAATATTTTCTCCTAAAAATACCTCTTTATTAAAAGCTGTACCGTCTGTATATTTGATCACGTAATGCCCCAAATAATAATCCTTATGGTATTTATCACCGTCGGTATAAATACCATCTACAAACCCGTGATACCAAACAAAGCGATCAGTAGTATGAATTATTTCAATATACTTATCCTTACGGTTTTGAGGAGCACCGTAATTATAATCATAAAGTGTCTTAAAGCATTGTTCTACGCAAAGTCGGAACTCTTCATCGTCAATATCATTGTAGCTCGTATCCCAATATAGAACATCATTGTACGCCATAGAAATATAAATGCGGTTTCTTTGTAAGTATACCGGTCTTGTAGCGCCCCAGTTAGAGCACATACCTCCGGCTGTATTCTCTCCGCAGCGACAACGGTAATTGCTCATATTCATTCCTCTGAAATTACCAAAAATTACAGAAAAATCTTTTAGTTCTTCGTCATATTTTTCTCCAAAAGACCAATACCAGTTCATACAAATGATATCCTTTGGTATTACATTTCTTGCCTGCCATGTAGGACGTATAACGCTCCAAAAATCATTATTAACACTCCAGCCTTTATAAACTCTGTTAAGCGCTCCGCCTTGATTCTGACCATCCTCTGTCAGAACATTCATCAGCTTATCGCACCAAATCATAGTTTTAACGCCCTTGCCCGCTAAATAGTCGTGAATTTTTGTTATATCCTCTGCAAAAATTTCATCGTTATCCAGAAGTCGCTTGCGGCAACGATCACAAATATTAATTGAATAATATTCATCATGTCCGACATTAATTATTTCGGGATTAAATACTTCAATAACCTCGTCCAAAACATCAAACAAAAGCTTATAAGAATCAGCATTAGACGGGCAAAAAGTATCCGGATACGGATCTTCAGGACGTTCTGCCAATTCAGGATGACGGGTAAGCAAATAGTCACAGTGCGATGTGGAAGGTACCTCCGGAATAATATTGACCTCGCGTTCTGCGCAATAGGCAATAATGTCCTTAACCTCTTCCTGAGTAAGATAAGACGCACCGCCGTTGTTAGAATGTATTGAATTCTTACGCCAATGCCATGTTTCTTCCTGGATTTTTTTCGATTTTCCGGAAAACTCAGACATAAACTGTGCGTATTCTTCCCATCCTTCATTTATTTCAGGATGGCGTTTATATTCCATAGCACCTCCGATTTCAAGCATAACGGTATTATGGCGAAAAAATACCATTGTGTCTATAAACTCCTTGAAATGGTTTATTTCATCATGGGAAGGCATAAGTAGTTTTATGCCTCTGAAAGAACTGAAAGGATGGTCATAAAGACATTCATATCCAAAGCAGCCGTTTTCATCCAACAGGCGTAAAAAAGTCATAAGTCCGTTTAAAACTCCGCATTTATGATCAGCCTGTATTGTAACTATGGAATTATTCATACAAATGACAAAACTATCCTTACCGTCTGTAAACTGTTTTCCGCTTTGCTTTTCAATGTTAGCCTTAACGGATTTTTCAATGGGTTTTATTATTTCTATTTTAGAAATTTGAGGTAAGGTAGGGTTATCCACCATAAATTTTTTCATTACAGGATGTTCAATATCCGGAACTGCTTTGATTTCTGTATTTACCGTAAACTGCAGCTTTTCTTTTGCTTCCTTGGCATATTTATAATTCTGCATAAGATCAAATATCCTTTCTCAGACATAAAAGTTTATAAATAAATTTAAACAAAATGGCTGTTCTTCCGATTATTAATCTCCCAAACAGCCATTATAACCGCATTAAGTTTTTTGCTTAACTATCTTTTTCCTCCGTTTTTTGATTAGAAAAACTCCGGATATGACCGCTGCCAATAGAATTATAGCGCCCAGTGAAATAAGAACTATTCTCAAAATAAGACTGCCTGATTTATCACTGCTAATTACTGGAGCAGTATTATTATTAGATGAAGCGGCAGATAAAGCAACCTTTCTGTTAGATATCTTAGCCTTATTTATTCTTGCAGGAGGTGCCTTGACCGTTGCACCTGCCGGAATTGCACCATCGTAATACTCAGTTATAAGTATATCAGAAAGGTATAGTTCGTCGGCCCCAAGAAAATTGTTGCTACAAGTAATTACTCCTGGCGCTAACTCTGCAGTTTTATCCAAAATAAGCAGTTCATCATTTACGAAAACCGCAACAGTATCACCGTGAGCAACAATTTTTATAGGCACCCAACCCTTCATATCTGTAACGCCCATAGCTATAAACTTATTCGCACCGTGTGAACCTTCCTTAGATTCAAATAGCTGAACCGATGTTTTTGAAAACTGTACTCTGAAGCCAAAGTCACGGGTATCATTATATCCTTTACGCAGATTAAGCGAGAAAATATTAATATCAGAAGCTTCATCCATATTCATATAAAAGGTAAGGACAAAATCGCCAATCTTTGTCGGATGAATTGTATTTTCACGGTTTTTACCTTGAGCAGATAGCTTGATAGCATCCTTGCCGGCATAATTTACATAATCAAACATTCCGTAGAAAAATGCATCTGCTTCTTCCTGAGATGTAACAGAATAATCTGCAATAATCTTCGGACCACTGCTTGTTTCATCGGTTATACCATTATTAGCCGTTTCCTCATTATAATACAAAAGTGAAATATCCGTAATTGTAACACCTTCCTCACCCATTTTTGGAGAATGTGCAACCTGGATATATCCGTCCTTATCCATCGCATCCGTAAGCCTGAATTTGCGTACTCCGTCAAATGCTATCCAAAGCTCATTATCGTGTGCCACTATTCTGACCTTAACGCCCTTTCTGAAATCAATCTTAAAGGTTTCGATATTGGTTCTCTGGAAATTGTCATCGTTATATTTGGCAATAACAAGCTTGCGTGAAGAGAATGAAAGTACGTAACCCTCGTTATGATTATTATAAAGATTGTATCTCAGGCTAATTGACATCGCTTCCTTTTCATCTTCTTTAAACTTCAGCGTAAAGTCAAAGATGAAATCCTTTGCCTTGGCAATATTATAGCCCCAACCGCTGTAACTATGACCGTAGCCGGATTCGTTAGTGGCAGCAATGCCGTTTTCTATGGGTTTCCAGCCCTCCTTACTTGTCAGATCTATAATAGATTGCGTTGCTTTTATCTCAGGTGAAAACTCAGGATCGTGGATTCCTGCACCAGTTCTTAAATTAAGACTTGCGATTTTGATTTGCACATTTGAATTTGGCAAATATGAAAATAAACTGATTATCTGTGCCGCTCCAGGAGCATCTGTCTGTAATTGATAAATAGGCGCTCTTACCTTATCAAGATAAATTTTCAAAAATCCGTTTGTATATATTATATCAAAGGTATGCCATTTCTTAGCAAAATCGTCATGAGCTAATTGTGTGGTTTTATCACTGCAAAAATCATAACGGAAAATCGAGTTTAACATCTGAAAAGAATGTCCGTTAGGAAGATTTATTGAAAGGCCTCTCTGCCAAGCGTTAGGGTCTGTAATATCAATCTTCATCTTGATTTCCATAGCAAAATCAGTAACCCGTGCTAATTGCTGAACCTCTTCTGATTTAGATGCTGACTGTATTTTGCCTGTATTTTCAACATCACTCGTTTTGATGCATTTAATATCATCCGATGTATCATACGCCCAGTTAATGCCGGGTATTATATCAGAATAACTGTCAGTAGAAAAATCATATTCCGCCACAGTGTTTATAGAATCAACGGTAGCGCTATAAATCTTGATCCCCGAGAAATTAACATCCGCTGAATTTATCTTCAGCACTACAGCGCCGTCGGAATTGCCGTTTAAGGCTCCGTCTACAACCTTAACACCATCAACAAGCAATACTGCACGGCTATCCAACATTCTGACACTAATATTATGCCATTGGCCGTCTGCTATTTTAAGTGTAGAATCAGCCAAAAGTGTCTGGTTGTAACCGGAAAATGTGACTCCAGAGCCATCTGTTCTGTTAACACCTAGTTCATAAGCCGAGTCAGACTTTCTCATAAGTACGGAAAAAGAGTTAATAGCCTCGTCCGGAATACAAACCTTAAAATCAAGTCCGAAGTTTTTCGTGCTGTCGCTCAGAACTATCTCGTCGGCAGCGGCTGATCTGAAAGCATCGCCTATGTTTGTAGCATCAAACGAAGCCCAATTACCTGAAAGTGCGGTAGTAGTTCCAAATGAATCAAAGTAAGGGGCAGTATCGGCCGGCGTCATTTCCGGAGCCGGACGCTCAACCTCAAGATCGTGTACCCCCGAGCCTGTCTTTAGCTTTAATGAAGCCAATGTAACCTTTGAACCTGTCTGCATAAATGTACCAAAGGCAACATTTCCGATAGTATCGTCTGTAAGACGAGCTCTTTCATAGACAGGGGCTAACTGTTTGTCAAGATACACCTTTACTGTTTCTTTTGTAACAACAATATCGAATACATGCCATTCAGTATCAAAAGCACTATGTGACTTATCATTTCTCACTTCATTGTCCGACGGATAGCCATAAAAAAATGAGCGATAGCATGATCCCAAAAGCTGAATTTTGTCTCCGTTTGGCAAAACGATCTGAGTACCTCGCTGCCAAGTATTATCACCCACAACTTCCGTTTTGACCTTAAATTCGACTGCAAATTCGCTCACCTTTGCAAGGTCCTGAACTTCATCAAGAGCAGACGCTGACTTAACATTAGCGTTATTTTCAAGATCAGCAGTTGTTATGGCTTTTTCATTAGCGTCATAGCTCCAGTTGATACCCGGAAGTGCATTTTGATATGTATCAGTCGAAAAATCATAATCAGCTAATGTATCCATATCCTCAGTTTTAACATTGTAAAGGTTAATGTCCGAAAAATATACGTCAGCCGAATTCACTTTCAGTAAAATTGAACCTGATGTAGCCGAGTCGGTCAGTGTGCGGTCAATTACCTTAACACCGTCAATCATTACTACCATACGGCTGCCTCTCATTTTGAGACTTACTGAATGCCATTGCCGGTCTGAAATATTAAGCGACGCATCAGAAAAATCAGCTTCCGAATAACCGCTGAAATTAATGCCTGAACCGTCTGTTTTATTAACCGTAAACTCATAAGCCCTGTTATCGGCGTTGCGCATAAGCACTGCAAAAGGAGCAATTGCCTCATCAGGTGTCAAAACCTTAAAATCGAGACCAAAATTTTCAATTCCGTTGTTAAGGACAATATCACCGGCCACAGTCGAGCGAAAGGCGTCACCCACATTTTCACAATTCCATGAACTTAACGAACCTGAAAGATCGTTTTTCACATTAAAAGCCGTGTAATAAGCATCAGTTTCCTCAGACGTAAAAACAGGAGCCGGCTTTTCAATCTGTAGGTCATGTACACCCTTACCTGTTTTTACTTTAAGAGACACTATTTTTAGAGCTGATGTATTTTGCATTGCCGTGTTTAAAACAACAGGCTTAGCGCTACTTGCGGCAGCATGCCCGCATTCGAAAATAGGTGCTGTTTTCTTATCAAGATAAACCTTTAAGGTATCCTTAGACCATACAATATCAAATGTATGTAAAGAACTGTCTATACTATCGTAGGTTTTATTATATGTTTGAACTCCGCCGGAATAATAATGTGCAACACTTCTGCAAATCCAGACATAATCACCGTTAGAAAATTTAATCTGAATACCGCGCTGCCATTCATTGCCGCCGGAAAGCTTAATATAAGCCTTTAACTCCATTGCAAATTCAGTAACATTGGCAAGACTTTGAACCTCTGCAGAGTTAGAAGCGGACTTAACGTTAATATTCGACCATGTATTTATGGTTTGAATACCGTTGGTTCCATCACCGGTATCATAAGTCCATGTAACACCCGGTAAAGCCTTTTGATATGTATCTGTTGCAAAATCATAATCTGCCACAGCATCCATATCCTCAGCCTTAACATTATAAATATTGATTGCGGAAGTATATACATTTGCAGAACCTATGTTAAGGCTTAAAGCGCCGGCCGCGGCCTCATCTGCCAGAGTGTGATCCATTACCTTTACACCGTCAACCAAAATAACTGCACGCTGAGCTCTCAATCTAACGCTAACACTGTGCCAATTGTCGTCTGCTAAATTTAAAGAGCTGTCGGCAAATGTAGCTTCGGTATATCCGCTGAAGGAAATCCCCTCACCGGCAGTCTTATTAACTGCGAATTCATAAGAGTTTCCGTTTGTATCGCGCATTAAAACTGCAAAAGGAGCTACAGTCCCCGCAGGAGCCTTAAGCTTAAAATCAAGGCCGAAGTCTTTAAGGCTATCACTCAGTTTAGCTGAAGTTGCATTTTGGGACTCATATACAGTGCCGATGTTGTTAGCATTAGCTATGTTCCAATCACCCGGAAGTTCAGTTTCGGTTCCAAAAGAAGTAAAGGAAGGAATTGCAGGTGATTCACTTGCAGCGTTGAACTGAACAGGCAATATTACGCTTAAGGAGATTATTGCAGAAAGCAATAAGGAAAATGCCCTTTTCATATATCTTCCCCTCTCTGAAAATTCAAAAAATTGCCGCAAAAATATGGTGATTTTGGGGAATTAAATTTATAATTCCCCAAAAAAGTATTACTCTGTAATAGATATATCGTCGATTATTACCTTACCGCCATTTCCGGTGAAACTCATAACAAGAACATAATCGTTTTTATTCTTGCTTACCGGTAGGTTAATACTACCTTCTAATGTGCCTGACTTATCAGATGAACTGTTGAGCACAAGCGTATCCGAAGTACCTGCATCATAATCATCTATTGCGGAGAGTGAACGGATTTGGAAATAGATCGTATCATATCCGGAGAGTTCCTTTGGTAACGAATACTTTAGAGAAATATTATATGTGTGTCCGCTTGGCAGCTTAGCAGTGGCAGCATCAGTATTAATAAGTACAGGCGGATTGCTGCCGCTTTCTATTTGAGGACAGGTAACAGTAAGTGACTGATTACCCGAAAGTGCTCCTTCAAGATTAGCACAACCGGTTGTTTTTTCAACCATTGGAGCCATACCGTTTTCGAAGTCAATCGTTCCTATAGGGGTATAATCTTCAACACCCTGGATCTTGTTATCTGAAAGGCAGGCATCTAACTGTGCTTGGAGTTTTGGCTTACCGCTTGCGAAAACAGAGCTTGGAGACTTACCGTCTCGGTAAATACTGGTCCACATTTCACGTGAAATAGTATCGAAGTCGTTATAGCCCATTGAATTTAAGCAGAAAGAGTTAGGCATCATTTCATCGATAAGCTTCTGCTGTTCATCGGTGTAGCCTTTCCAGAATTGGGATTCAGAACGCTCCTGTTTAAGAATCCCTGACATGACAGGAGCCAAATAACTTTTAATAAACTTAGCTGAAGCAGCGGCGTTTTTAGTATTGCTGAGAATTGAGTATCCGTCAATCCAAGCTCCATACTTCACTTGACTGTTATTATCGGGGCTCTGCGGGAAAGGAGCGAAGTCGACTTCATCTGTAAGACCATGTTCGAGGCTATATCCAACATATGAGGAACGCTCGCCGTACATTGCAAGTTTCCCGCTAAGAAAATAATTAATACCGTCCCAAATACCCGGGACAAAGCTCTTATCCTTAAAACCGCACTCCTGCATAAACTGAGCGGTTTTAGCAATTCTCGGATCATCAAGGTTCAATTTATAATCCGCGTCAATATAGTCTGCAACACCCGCAGACTGCATAAACAGTTGCGGAAGCCAGCTTCCATAACCGTACTGATCAATAACGCCGTCATTATTAAGATCCTGTGTCAGATCCTTAGCTACCTTACGGAAAGTATCCCAGGTCCAATTGTTCTCTTTGTAATATTCATGAGGTGTTTTTTCACCGTTGTTATCAAAAATCGTTTTATTATAAATAATACTCATTGGCAGATAGTTGTACTTAGTAGCGAACCCATATGTCTTACCATTGAATGAAAAACCTTTTTTACTTAAATCAACCGAAATTTCATCTGTATCCTCAAGATATTCATCAACAGGAAGAGTCATGTTTTTAACCGGAAGTTTAGGAACGTCACCATAGGTTCCGGAATAATAAACGTCAAGCTGTTGTCCTGTAGCGATAAGGGTGGCAAGCTTTGACATGCGCTGATTCCAGTCAGTGCCATAAAGATATTCTACTTTTCCGCCGTAATCATCACGCCATTTGTTCCCTGCTTCTTTAACTGCTTCGCTTATTTCATCGCTATCGGAAGCTGCAAACAATACTATTTTAGCATTAGTAAAGTCCTCCAAATTGGAACTGCTGCTACTGCTGTCACCCGTTTGACTTGTTTTACCGCAGCCTGTAAAAGAAGTTGCGACAAATGCCAATGTAAGCAATAAGCTAAGTAATATGGATAGTTTTTTCATTATTATTCTCCTTTTTATGTTTTAAAACAAACCCAAATGACATATATAAAGTCCATAATGGGGATATGCTTCTGCGCTTTTGAAATATTAAAAACTTCATTAAATGCAAAGTCCGTTTTTATAACAATATGATTTTGCTTATAATCGCTATTTCCGTATAATCTCAGGATTACCTTGTCAATAAGGCCATTATTTAATCCGTTTAAACCAAATTGTTGTTACTTCAAATCGACCTTAACAACCTGATAAGCATTAACAGTAACCTTGTTACCTTGTACTGCAGAGGTGTTCTGAACCTTCCAATTGTCCCCGTCATATTTACCGAATGTCGCAGCAGATACGGTAACAGAATCATCAAACTCAAATTGACAATTATCTCTGTTTGCCATTAAAATCCATTCCTTATCACTTACAGGAAATGCCATGCCCAAAGCATCATTATTATTTGTAAATCTGATAGAAAGCTTATTAAGTGTAGAGGTTACATCAACACCGCCTTTTGTATGTTCACCGTTAAATTCAAGCACCTCACCGTTCGGTACAGCAAATGCCAGCTTATCTCCGACTTTCCTTAACATCTGTAAAAACTGTCGAGACTCAGCGGTTGTCGGCTTTTCGACCCATTGCTGGTTTTGCCGCGTTGTCCTTTCATACATACCGAAATCAGCTCTGTCGTCTCTATGACAGTAAAGCAGTATTCCTTCACCGCGCTCAAACATTTTTGCTACACTGTAACCAAATTCATAAGTACAGCTTGCCTCTGCAATATGGGTCACATTATCGCCGGACTCTGTAATATAGTTTGCAAGTGCATCCCAAGTGGTAGCATAACAGTCGACACCCACAATATCAATACCGGTAGTATCAAGAAGATCCATATAGTCGAGCTTTAAATCCGGAATAGTGTCTCTTCCGGCGCCACTTAAATTAACTCGGGTAACGCAATTATATGAGCTTTTATGAATTACATCGCCTAAAGCACTTAATTGGGCGAATACTGCGTCGCGCTGACCGCCTACCCAACAATATTTATCATGACCTTCTTTTGTCTGCCACCATTGCCCCACAAGATTTTGAGTTGCATCCGTTTGGTCAGGTTGGAAGTTACCGGCGCCTTGGTCGACCTCGTTATCGACCTGGATCATCACACATCGCTTATTCGTATCATTTCCAGCAATCCATTCCATCATAGCCGCAAGAGCCGTTTGCTCACGCTCCATAGTGGCTTTGCAGGAAAAGTCGATCCACACAACACCTGCACCGTCCTTGCCGATCATATCGTCGATTTCCGGTTTTCCGGTCAGCATGCGTTTATACGTTTCCGGATCTTTTCGGATGTCTTCAGGTACCGCCGCACCCGATCCGCATGAGTTGGTACCGCCCCATATCCACTGTACTGACAAATCATATTCATCCAAATACTTATAGTAAAGCTCAAGACGGTCAAAATTGAATACCCCTTTTTCAGGCTCGATCTGATTCCAACTGATCGGAATAATCACGGAATCAAAACCATCCTCTTTTGCCTTGGCAAAATTTTCTTGTATAAACGCTATGTCACGGCTTTGATCCTCATATATCCAGTCCAAACGCATCTGAACAGCAAGCATAAGATATGGTTTGCCCTTGTATTCAACGTAAGGGTGTTCTGCTTCGTAGTTAACCTTTGAAACATAGTCATTTGAAACTATTTTAGTTGTACTACTATTACTACTATTGTCAATAACAGTATTACTTTCATTATCACAGGCTGCAACCGATGCCGACATTGCTATACAAAGAAACATTGCTATCGTTTTTCTGAAAAAAGTTTTCATATTGATCACCTTTCATTTTGGCTTTGATATATCATAAAAAAACAATCTGCTTTAAATATTTCCCTTATTCGACCATACCTGTCCGCTCAACACTTTCGACAAAAGCTTTTTGACCAAAGAAAAAAACTACTAGCAGCGGAAGGATTACCAATAAGCAACCTGCCTGAACACAAACTGCATTTGCCACAGGATCGGCCTGATTGCTGAATACACCGGAGGCCGTGGTGGAAAGTGTCCTGAGTGCTAAAGAAAGGGTAGAATTTCCGCTCATAAGCATTCCGGAATAATAATAATCGTTCCAATGCCAGACAAATGAGAATAGAAAAACTGTTACAAACGCATTGATCGCATTCGGAATAATGATTGAAAAATAGCAACGCAAATTTCCGCATCCGTCAATAAAAGCTGCTTCCTCGATAGACTGCGGAAAGCCCCGGAATGTCTGCATAAATACAAGAATAAATAAACCGGATCTAAGACCGTTACCTAAAAGCGCCGGGAGGTAATACACCCAAATTGTATTTGTCAGATTAACTGTAAAATTGCTGCCGAAGATAAGTTCCAGCAATCTTGATATACCAAAGAAATCAAAAAAACGATATTGCTCATAAAGCGGTATTATTATTGTCTGTGCAGGAACTATTATGGTAAGGATAACAGCGGTAATAATTAGTTTTTTACCCTTGAAATTATACCTTGCAAGCCCGTACCCGACAGTAGCGCAAACCAATGCCTGTATAAGTGACGCACCTATCGAAATAACTGCTGTATACCCCATCGTTTTCCAATAATTCAAAAGTTCAATAGCCATTTTAAATGACTGCAAAGAAAAATGTATTGGCAGCCAAATAACCGTTGGATCATAATAATCCTGAGAACCCCTCAGAGCAGTACTCAACATGAATAATATTGGATATAAAACAATGTACGCCAAGCCTATAAGCAAAGATGCACGAAATACCGAAAAAAGTACATTTGCGGTTTTTCCGTAATAGTATCCTTTTGGTCGGTTATTCTTTCCGGCAAGAGTACTTTTGACCGTTCTCTCCATTTTTCACCCTCCTACTTTTCCAACTGCTTATTCATTATTATATATACCAATCCTACAACCATCAAAACCAGAATAAAGTACACCAGAGAGAACGCTGCTGCCTGTTCATACTCAATTCCCGAAACCAAACTAAAAATTTTTTGCATTACAGTATTTGTTGAATTCGTAAAAGTATCAATAATTGTATAAATAATATTTACTAGGAGGAATGGGCTAACCATTGGAAAAGTTACAAACCAAAAGCTCTCCCACGCAGTTGCACCTTCAATTTTAGCCGCCTCATATGATGAAGCCGGAATAGATTGCAACGCTGAAAGAAAAAGTATGATCTGTATTCCCGAACGCCATACCACATCAAAAATATCATTTACCAAGCCTTCAAAAAAGTAAACTAATTTATCGGTCAATCCCATTTCCTTTAAAAAGTCCAGTACGCCGTTGCTTTGAAAAATAGTTGTTGCAGTTTCCGTTGAACCCATATTTTGCTGTAAAACATTTTCTTTTAACAGGACGATAATAACACCGGATGCTATAATAATAGGCAATGCGAAAACGACGCGTGCCGCAGAACGTCCGAAAAAATTTTGATTAAGAATAATTGCCAAAAACATACTGAAAACCACAATTACAATAACCGATACAATAACATTGCCTATTGAAGAAATAATCATTCTTAAATTATTCGGATCTTCCAAAAAAGTAACGCGATAATTTTTAAAACCGACCCAATTAAGATCAAAACCGTAATTACCCATATCAATAGACGAAAAAGAGTAGAATACTGTTTTAATCAGCGGAATAAAGAATAAAAATATAAAGCCAATTATCCAAGGGGATGTAAATGCCAAACCAACTAAAGACCGTTTTTTTTGCAGAGTCATTTTAGATTGTTTCATTTACTCTCCCCCTGTTTGATCAGATAGGATTTTGCTTCAAGCTTTGTGCCGCTCAAATCAACACTAAAGTCATTATAATTAACAAATATTTCAACGCCGTTTTCATAAACTGTACGGCTTACACCACTACTTACATTTTCATGAAAAACCATTAACTTATCCGTAACCGAAGACAGCGCTTGCTTTACTTTCAAATAATTCTCGGAAATTTCGTCAATCCAGTTATTTGCAGTTACACTGTAAAGCTTATCATAGTCATCATAACAAAGCACCGAATAATCCGCATTTGACAGCGAATACATAAGGCCGCTTCCGGTTTCAATTGCCTTAAGTACCTCCACATCAGAATCAGAAAGATTGACCGATGGTACTGAGTATGAAACGCTTCCATGCATGATCATTTGATAAAACGGAACCGTTTCATCCTCTAAGTCAAAACAGCTTGAAGATGTTGGAGCCGCTATTACCGAATCGGCATACGGCAGCGCATAAGCATTAGGGGCTTCAAGCATAATATTAAAATTATTTTCGTTGTAGTTCTGCAATATTCCTGTAAATTTCTCGGCAGTAGAATTTGAAAGGCAAATTTCATTACCGAAATCTGAATAGATAAAGCTGCCCAAGGTTGACATTGATATGTATTTATTGTTGAGCTTTGCGTAAGATTTAAGATATTTATCAGCAGCACACTCAACCTTGGCAGGCTGCAAAGCATATCTGTTTACAGAATTGTATTTGACCTTTCCGTTGCTCGTTTCATACTGATAGAAAGAACCTATTTTATTGCAAACATCTTTTGTGGCATCCATTTGCTTTATAAGAGAAAACGTAGGTTTTCTGAAAAAGATAAAATCATTATCCGGATAAATTTCTATATTGTTTTTATCAGCAAATTCAACAAGCTTATTAAATCCCTTTATACCACCCATTGCCGAAGTCGGTTCAAACGATGTAGGAACCTTAATATTAGTAATTCCCATAGAGGAAGTTCCTAAATAGCGGACCTTCATACTGTCTACACCATTATTTAAAAGCTGATATAAAAGATTTTCGGCGTCATCAAATGAGGTAAGTGACCGATTTACCATAACAGGAAAGCCCAAAATATTATCGCTTACTTTTGCACTTCCGTATAAATCGAGATAAAGCGGAACATTGTCAATGCTTTTATTACCCATGGCGTCTTTTATATCAAGCATATTTCTATAGCAGTCAGCCATATCACTGTAACCGCCGTACTTTTTAACAACAGGAGAATATCTTACCGTAAAATTTTCCTTTACAGAAAGAGGTGAAACAAAATTTATCTCTATCGGATACCATGTTTTAGAAAGCATTTTATAAGCAGCTGACTGCCTATAAGTAAATTGGGGATATATGTAATTGTAATTTCCGTTTGTACCGCTCACGTAAGACATCAGTTTACAACTTGATGCTCCTGTTTGAATAACCGAAAGAAGAGTACATCCGTTTTTTTCAATTCCAAACACCGGAAGCTTGGCGATTTCAACCTTTACAATATTGGTATCGGAATTCATGAGACCATCTGTATCGTAAATTTTCTGTTGATAACTACTACCGGTTTTTCCGTTATTAAAATTGATTAAAGAACCGCTGCCGTCAGGAACTAAAAAATATCCCTTGTCATTTACACCTGAAGCCCCAAAATAAGGAAGCAAAGAAATCTCGGTGATCTCGTTTTCTCCGCTTTCAACTATTTCATTGCTGAGTACGGAAGCCACCAGTCCATACTCATCAAGAGAATACAGAACAGGAATTTCAAATTTTTCACTAATAAAATTATATGTTATCTTTATTCCATTTGAATCAACCGAAAGCATTATGCCTTCTTTTTCAGTTGAAGAGGCAAAGCTTGTAGCCTGCTTGGAGGTTTTTCCGTTAATAAGATAGTTTACTATAAGCTGCGATTCCATCTGCATTTTATTAATACCTTTCATATTGGTTTGCAGATCGCCGTCTGTAGGGTTGCTGTACCAACAAGCGCCGGTACGCTTATCCTTGAGTATTATACTGCCTGCAGTCTTATCGGCCATTAAGCTAAAATCCTGAGTCTCGATTTCCGTATCTGAAACGACCGTAATGTCGATTGCTTTTTTAAGCTGAGGCTCTGCTTTTTGAGCAGATGCGGAAAAGCAAAAAACAATGGCTGCAAGCCCCAATACAATGCCTTGCCTTAAAAAGCTTTTAATCTTTCTCATATATTTGCTCCTATTGTTGCGAATGCAGCACAATTTCATTAATTATTGACACTATGAACGACGCAACCTTATTGAAAAGACTTACGACCAAAAGTAAAAGGAAAATCACGATTGCCATTCCAAAAACTGTAGCAATTATTGATAAAATAACCTGTTTTATACTGTATTCATGCAGTATGCTTAAACCTCTTAGCAACAATATTGCAGCCCACAGAAAGAAAACAACGCGCAATATGTTTATTAAGTCCGACTCGCCTAAAGAAAGTACATAGCTTAAGCCCAAACAAAGGAAATTTGAAACCACAACAGGCAGGATACTGTAAGAAGCATAAATATAAATATCTTTAATCTTTCCCTTGCCTTCAAACAGGGTACATACTGCCCAGTTAATTACTACAAATACAAGAACCAGTGATATCATAGCCAAAAGCTGTGTCCAAACATTCATATCGACCTTCGATGAATAATTTGCATTAAACATAAAAGCTGATAACTGTTTTTTAATGACACTGGATAAAAGCCACAGTGAAATAATAACAGAAGCCACCGTAAATGAACCGCGTTTAGTCCAATGCAGATCATTGAACCCATTGGAAGGATGCATCATAATGTAAAATGGATATTTCCACTTGTTATAACGCTTTGTAGCATAGTCAACCTTGCGCTTTCTTTCAATAGCTCCCGTAATAAGAAACAATAAAATCAGAATTACTGCAGTTGGCAATATCCAAAAGAAATTTTCTCTGAGAAATATTTTACGTTCAGCTTCAAAAGCAGTAGAATACCCGTCTGCATCATTTGCGAGCTTAAAGTATTTCATGGCATCAGTATATTCGCCCTTGCCGACGAGCGCTTTTCCTATACCGGAATATGCAATCTGCATATTACCGTTCTTCTTCAGAACTTCCTTCCAAGTATCATAAGAAGCGTCATACTGCCCATCATTAAATAAATTGAGAGCATTTCGAACCAAAATCCCATACTCGGTTGGGTTGAATACCGTAAGATTTCCCTTCATACTGTCTAAAACATAAACATTACCGCCATAGCAGTCAACGGCCGCTAAATTTCCGAATGTTCCTTGCTGAATGCCGTTATTAGCAGTTACGGAAAGTATTCTGCCATCTTGTGCAGAATACTGAAAAATATGACCTCTTTGTGCATCGACAGCAGTGACAAGTCCCATATCATCAGTTGAAATATCGGTAAACCTTGATACAACCAATGTACCGCCGCTCCACTCCGAAACATTATCACCATAATTGATATTACTGCTCCAAACATTACTTCCGTTAGGATTGAGCTTTTTTATTTGTGCAACCGACTCCGTAGAGGTATTAGCACAGGTGAAAATGAATCCGTTAACGTCCATATCGAAGCTGCTGTATTCCTGAGGAATATTTTTTGCGACTTTAGAAAGTTGAGTTTTGTTAAGTATTTTTTGCCACGATTTTTCAATCAAAAGCGACAATGTTACGGTTACACGGTTTGCACCGAAAAACGAAAGAAACGTACCATCAGGATTGTAAAGCAAAGCACCCTCATAAGTACCAAAACTTAAAACGTAAAAATAGCCGTTTTTGTCACGCAAAACCTTTTGCGGCTGAAAAACCCGGTTCTGATCAAATAGCGCATTATCCGGTTTTTCAAGTTTTAATACAACGTTATTTTGTGCGTCAAGCATTAGTACACGTGCATTTCCGGAATCCGCAACATATAAATAGTCCTTATCTGCCGCTAAACCCATAGGACTCGAAAGTAAGCTTTCATTTCCGTTATCATAAACCGTCGTAATTATTCTTACGACCTTGTAATCAAGGCTTAAAACAACTATACGGTTATTATCTTTATCAGAAATATATATTAAATCATTTGCAACGCATATATCCTGTGGTGAATTCCAGCTGCCTGAACCTGCATCAATACCGTTTATAACAGATCCGACTGTAAGCATAGCCGGCGACGCTTTAACTTTACCGTCAACATAAAGATATGAATCGTAAGGAAGCCCCTCTGCCGAAACGGAAAAGCTAGCCCCAAAAATCAAGAAAGAGATTACAGCCGCTGCAATACTAAATAATATTTTTTTCACGAATGTTCTCCTCTTTCCGTTATTCCTTTATACCAGAACTGGTCATGGTTTGAATTACACTGCTTTGAGTAAGTATAAAAACCAGAATTGGAGGAATCATCAATAGAACGCTGCCCGCCGCCGAGGCTCCGGTACGTTCAATCGTTCCCGAAAGCACCTGACTTATTGCATTGGGCAGCAGCTTTAATTCCTCATTGTAAATTGTGCTGCCGCTGGTCATAGCCCAAATCGCCTGAAAAGCATAAAGCAACAACGTCAACCACGCGGGCTTTACAGACGGCATTACTATACGCAAAAAAATAGTAAAATGATTTGCTCCGTCAATTTTTGCCGCCTCTATAAGAGCCATCGGAACCTGTTCCATAAACTGCTTCATAAGGAAAAGTCCCAGGGATGATGCCAATGAAGGCAGTATATATACCCAATATGTATTTACAATTCCGAGAGTATTTAAAACGATATACTGCGGAATCCCCAATACTGTTCCGTTAAACAAAAGTGATATTACAACTAATGGGAAAAACCAACTGATTCTGGTTTTAAATTTAGAAAGTGAATACGCTGCCGCAGATGCAATTAAGATCTGCCCTATTGTTGTAACAGTACAAACAAAAATACTGTTGAACGTATACCGTGAAAATGGCACCCAAAGGTTGTTAATCAACCTGAAAAGCGTGGTGTAGTTAGAAGTAACAGGTCTCATAACATAAAATCTCGGAGGGTAAAGGAATAATTCCTCTATAGGTTTAAAAGAATTCATTATGGCATAAACAAGCGGTAATGCCATAAATACACCGCAGGCGGCAAGGACTGTAAATATGATAATATTGCCAAAAAGGCTTCTTGTCTGTCTGCGTCTTCCTGCATGCGAAAAAAGCTTTTTACGATGATGCTTTGTAGCTACTTTTACAACCATATGCTTCTCTTATTCACCTACCTTGGCTAATATCCTGGAAACTATCGATTTAAAAATTAACATCATAAGGAACAATACAACCGTAAGGGCACAAGCATATCCCATTTCATATCTGATAGTACCGTAATCCATTATGTGTAACACGATTGTATGTGCTGCATAATCTTTGCTTGGGAATCCTACCAATGTCTGAGAGATCGCCGCCACCGAGAAAGAACTCGAAATCTGCATAACCGCACCGAAAAGCAGCTGCGGCTTCATCGTTGGCAAGGTTACATACCATAACTCCTGCCAACGGTTTTGAACACCATCAATAGCAGCAGCCTCATACAGTGACTGATCGACGGATTGAAACCCGGCAATAAACGCCAAAAAGCTTACCCCAAGGCTCAGCCAAAGCTGAACTATCATTATAACCGTCAACATATACTTTTCATTTGTAAGCCATTGAATAGGTTCAAGTATAAATCCGTTTTGAATTAGAAAATTATTTATAAAGCCATACTGATCTCCGCTGAAGATATATTGCCAAATAAAATATACGTTTCCTGTTAAAGCCGGAGCATAAAATATCAGCGTGACAAAGGAGCGAAGCTTTGGACTAAGCTCGTTTATAAACCATGCTAAAACAAAACAAAGCATATATCCTAAAGGTCCGGTAATTACAGCAAATTTAAGCGTGTTTACTAACGCTTTAATAAATATATCGTCGTCAAGAAACATACGAAGATAATTATCAATTCCACGCCACTGAGGCATTTCCAACATATTGAAATATGTAAAGCTTAACACTATTGCCATAAAAACAGGTATTACAACAAACAGGAAAAAGAGTATCATAAATGGCATAGCCAATAAATACAATTGATAATTCGCCTGCAAGTCTTTGCCGGTACCGGATAAAAAAACGCTCATGCGCTTTTTTATACCTATTCGCTCCATTTTCATCCCTCTAATCCAAATTCATTGCGCTTTCGTTCAAGCTCTATTGTTATTTCCTTGCTCCATTTAGAAAGACTTTCTCTCGCATTTTTACCGCCTACCACAGTATCGTTGAATGCATTTTCTATATTACGTGTAACATAATAGCTACCCGGAATCTCAGGTAATTCATTGATCGAAAACATTTGCTCTTTAAGCGCCGACAGTTGATCTTTAGTCCAGGTAATAGATTCCATAGTTTTAATATTGGCGGGACACTGTCTTGCCGAAAGACCTAAGGTTGACTCCATATCAAGTGCATAACGTGACTGTACGTTGTCAGAAGTCCACCATTTGATAAATTTCCATGAAGCATCAAGCTTTTTAGTTTGTTTAAATATGATGCTTGCCGTACCCGAAGCGCTTGAAGTTCGATTAATTGTTCCGTCCTCTCTGACAGTTCCGGGTACCGGAACCATTTTCCACAAACCGTCGATTTCAGGAGCTGCAACCTTAAGAGTATTATACATATTATATGTAGCAATCCCTAGAGGGAGCTCGCCCGTGCGGAAAAGGCTATAGAAATTGTATACCTGCGGGAAATTATGCAAGGTATAATAATCAGTCCATTGCTTAAAAGCGTCATAAGCCTCCGAAGTATCCAAATTAGTATCGGTGAGTTCCTCATTATAAAAAGCAACACCTCTTTGCATCAAAAACGTGGCAAAGGTTGAAGTAGGGTCCGATAAACCGATTTTCATACCGTTTCTTTGAAGGATAGGAGCAAGCTCTAAAAGCTCATCCCATGTTTGAGGGCATTTAAGTCCCATTTCAGCAAAAATATCAGTACGGTAAAACATCATATTGTATGTAAGTGAATCCGGGATACCATAACATCCGCCTTGGAACTGATAAGGAACAAGTGCTGTATCTATAAATCTGTCCTTAACTTCATCAAAGCCGTCCAACTCAGATAAATCCACAAGAGCATTTCTGATTGCTAAATTGACCGGCTCGGTTCTTGCTGTCATAATAGAAATATCCGGACCTTTATTAGCTAAAATTGCCTGAATAAGTGATGCGCTTACAAGCTTTATATCAACATGTATTCCGGTTTCGGGTGTAAACGAATCGGATACTATATTTTTTATTATCTGCATCTGATCCCGGCCTACAGAAAGCCAGATGGTTATATTTTCTCCGTTGCCGTCCTTACCGGCTGTGCTATAATCCTGAACAAACGATGCTATGAAATTTTGTACACCGCTAAAAATATTTTCAAATAAATTTGCATTATAACGCGGTATTTTATCATCAGGAGCCTTCAGTATTAAATAATCTATTGTAATGGGCTGATATTTTAAATCCAGAAGCCAGGATGACAAGCTGCTTATGTTAGAAGTAAAGCTGTTGAGCCTTGCAGAGGTAATAAGCGAATCCGGCGTTTCGATTATTCCTTTGATCTGACTCAAAAGAGTCTGAATTGTAGTAGTACTGATAGACTTATTGCCTGTAATTGTTTCGAGGCTCTTATTTTCGGTTTCAAGTGTTCTTTCAGATTCTTCCAAAATACTTATCATATCCGGAATACTTTCAGCAATACTGTAATTACGGTAAGGATCCGGTGAGGTGCTGGTAAGCATAACTATTCGGTGGTAAAGCTTCATAAGATTATCATTTACATTTTGAAGGCTTTCCACTATACTGCTTACATCTCCCATTACTACCTCGAGCTTCAAAATATGCTTACCCTGCGTCAGGTAGAAAAGATATGGTTCATCATTCTTACCGAAAAGGAACAAATCCCAATTTTCGGTATAAGCAAAGCCTATGCTTTCAGCCTCTGCAAAAGGAAGCTTGCCGTCAATGGTTAGTCTTCTTGAGGATTGAAAACCTTTTATTGTTTCCTGACGGTAGCGTGCTCCCAAATTATAAAGGCCATCCTCCGGAACATCAATTTCCCATGAAATCCACTGTGACTGATACTTCCATGCATTTGCGCCTATACAGTTATATCTGATATGAGAAGCATCAAAAGGCTGTGTCAGCGGACTGTTGCGGTCATATTGAGCACGCAAGTTACGATCTGATTTTTGATACGGCGTTTCAGCCTGTATATATGTAATTTCTTCATTGCTGTTTTTGTAACCTTTTTTCTCATATTCTGATGCGACATCGGCATAAGAAGCAGCTTTTTCAACATTTGAAAATGTAATTTCATCCAACGCTACCGATTCATTATTGCAAGCAAGCGTCAGAGTATGTGCTCCCTGAGTAAGATAAAAACTGTAAGGAGCATTACCGTAGTAGCCCTTGACATCTCTGAAACAGTCCGACGACCAGCTAAACACCTCAGAAACATCAGGTGTATATTCGTTGCCCTGGTCGTCCATCTTCATTCCAGAGTCATCCTTCCAGGTTCTGCAAAAGGTTGTAGACTCAGCCTCGTTAAAAGGATACTTACCGTCAAGCTTAATTCCTAAATCTATAGATGCACCCTTACCCTCTATAGGACAATAATTTAAAAATATTTCATACAGTCCGGTTTTAGGAATATCAACATTCCAGGTAACGCTTCCCTCCATACTGTTCCAGAATAAAACATCACTCTTTCCGACATAATCACGCACTGTAACGTCCGCAGCATCCTGATTCGCAAAATCGGCAGCCTTTATATTTAACTTAGCGTCTGCAGGCTCCACTCCGATCGCTTCATTCGCTTTATTGTAAGCTCCGTATGAGCCATCGGCATAAACGGTTTCAGGCAAATTCAGATTTGTGTCTGCTTCGGCAGAAATATTTAACGGATAAGCAAAAGTACAGCTAAGAACAGTCAATAAAATAGCTGTAAACTTTTTAATGTGATTATACATTGGGCATAGCCTCCCGAAAAAGATAGAATTATAAAAAAGAAAAGCTTTTTTAAATGTAACAAATATAAGTACCGCGAATAGTTCTCATAATTAATAAAGCATTTTTGCGATATTCATAAAGTAACGTTTTCATATTTTTATTATAATGTAGTTTTGTGGAACGGTAAATATCGCATTTTTTAGGATTGTTGTTATTTCTTGCTCAATCCGTTTATTGACGATTCAAAACATATAAATATATTGCATTTGCACGATTTTTTAATTATAATTTAGATATAAGTTGTAATAATATTACAACTTCTGAGGTGTAATATGATTTCTATTTTGATTGTTGATGATGATTACCGCGACCGCCAGGGAATGTCCACCATAATTAACCGGCAGAAATGGCCGGTTAAGACTTTTGAAGCCAAGTGCGGACAAACTGCGCTGGGAATATTAAGCTCAGAGGATATCGACATTTTAATAACCGATATCCGCATGCCGGATATGTTGGGTACAGATCTTGCAAAGCAAGCAATTGAGCTTCATCCAAAACTCAAAATGGTTTTTATAAGCGCATACAAGGATTTTGAATATGCACAACAAGCACTACGCTTCGGCGCAGTCAATTATCTTTTAAAGCCATATCTTATTCAAGATTTTATTTCCGCTATTGATGAGGTAGTAAAAATATGCATTAGTGAAAATGAAAAAGAAAACGGTGAAGCCTCCGCCAATTTACCTGCCGATCAGTTATCCCGCGACAGATTGATCACCTGCCTTTTGGAAAATCGTGATGATGCATCTCTTTTATCGGAATTAAGCGCTATTGTGGGCGATATTAGCGGTGGTATACAGCCCGTTATATTAGAGTGTCTCGGAAGTAAGAAGTATATAAACCATTTACCACTTAAAAAAATTTTTTTTGATATATTTAAAACGGATTTCCCTTTCTTTTGTCTGAACAGAAGGAGATGCTTAATATTACTTAGCGACCCTGAAAGGTTCTTACCATCCACCAAGCTTTCAGACACGCTTATTGACAACTTTAAGGACATTATCGATACAGAAGTATGCATCGTTTACGGCAAAGTTGTCCATGCGCCCGGTGAAATTTTTTCACAGTATGATTTGATGCTTGAAACCTTAGAAATTTGCTTTTTTACAGACAGCAGCATCGTTCTGGAGGCTGGCAGCAATGATATGATGGAATATGAAAGTAATTTGCAAATTTCGTCATTAACAGACCGTATAGCCTTTAAAATACATTCTAAGGATTATGAATCGTCACTTGATGACATACGTTTTTTATTTGATTATTTTAAGCGCTCTAATCACCTTTCTGCAATTTATGTTAAATATATTTCCTCAAATATAATTAACCGTATCTTTCAAAATATCAACATTGAAAATATTGAAACGCATATGCAAAAACGGCTAGAAAAAATATTTGATCTGCAATCGGTTTACGATATTTATTCGGTGTTTGAAGAGCTGATAGCAGAAATCAGAGATACAGATGAGCAAAATAATAACTCACAGCTTATAAATAATATCTACTACTTAGTTGAGACCCAATATATGAAAGATCTGACGCTCGAAACAATTGCATCACAGCTTTATATCTCGTCGTCATATTTAAGCCATCTCTTCAAGCGCGAAACAGGTCAAAATTTCATAGATTACGTAAAAAATTACCGATTGAAAAAATCTTGTGAGCTTCTTAAAAATACAAACTTGCGTATTTCACAGATTTGCAATAAAATAGGATATGAGAGCACATCATATTATTGCTCTTTATTCAAGAACACTTATGGTATTACGCCTACTCAATACCGTAAAAGGAGCTATAAAAAGACAATATGAAGTTTTCAAAAAAGCTCATAAAAAGATTCAATAACCTGCCATATCAGCGAAAGCTGTTTTTATCTCACTTAACTGTGCTTATAATTCCTATTACGATTTTAGGGATTTTCTCATTTTTTCAGTCAAGAGAGCTTTTGATAAAATCTAAATTAACCGACATTGAATATTATTTCAGTAAAGCGTCAATTACACTTAATGATGCCGTATCTACCTGTGAATCAATTCTGGATGAAATATATATCGACCCCAAAATGAGTCAGGTTCTCAATTATTCACCGGATAAGAATAGTGATAGCGAAGAAAATCTTTATTTTTCTAACCTCGAAACGGTGTTTTCGCCCTATATATACAACATAAAATCGAATAATGAATTCATTCGCGAAATAACCTTTTATTCATACCGCGATAATTTGTCCTACAGAAGCATTATAAGACCATATTCAGAATTCAAAGCTGATAATCTTTCGAAAAACAGCACAGGTAGATTCAAATGGTTCTATAACGGCAAAATGATCGTATTATCACGTTCAATCGTTTATTCTGAATATAAGGGCGAGCTTGTTATAATGATCAACCCTCTCAAGCTTTTGAATACAACATCGTCTCAATTTTTCAACTATAATATCGCTATGTTCTCTGCCGACGGCGAATGTATTTACAGTCATATTTTGCCCGAAGATAAAGGTAAAGATCTTCTGCTTGAAACAATTTCTTCATCTGAACAACGTGCCACTATTTCCGGAAATCATTATATCGTTAAAAATGTCGTTTTAAACAACGGTATTATTTTATCAGCATTCATAAATGAACATACTTTTTTAAACGGTATCGAAAATATTCTTATAACAACTATTATAATTTTGCTTGTTTGCTTATTCTTTTCGGTTTTGCTTACGATCGCTTTTTCCGGCACTCTGACAAAAAGAATAACCTTGCTCAACAAAGAGATAAACAAGGCTAAATCGGGAAATTTAGATATCAAAATCCATTCGGTATGCACTGATGAAATCGGAGTGCTTACAAATAACTTTTCAGATATGATAAGCCATATAAACGACCTTATCAACAACATTTACGAAAGTAAAAAAATTCAGCAAAAGGCAGAACTCAAGGCTTTGCAATCACAGATAAAGCCTCATTTTCTCTATAATATTTTGCAGGCAGTAAATTGGAATGCCATTAACCGCGGAGATGATGATACAAGCAAAATCGTAGTTAACCTTTCAAATTTTTACCGTTCCATACTAAATAAGGGTGATGACGATATTTCGGTTGAAGATGAGCTTAAAATAGTCGAATATTATCTTAATATAGAAAAGGTAATATATATAGATCTATTCAGTGTGGAATTCAATATTGATCCCAGATCCTTACACTGCCTTGCCATTCCGTTGGTTCTCCAACCATTAGTAGAAAATGCAGTTGAGCACGGAATACGTAAATCGGAAAAGTCCAATTGCAAAATCACTATCACCGCAGATATTGTGGATGATAAGCTGCTTTTTACCGTATCAGATGACGGTATCGGTATTGACCCAAAACTAAAGGATATAATTTTAACCAAGAACACTACAGGTTATGGATTAAAGAATATAAATGAACGTATACAGCTTAGATTCGGGGACGAATACGGTCTAAAGTTGACCTCACTCCAAAACCCGACGACCTTTACAATAACAATGCCCGCAAAGCCATTTGTTAATCAAAAAAGCTAAAAAAGCGTCTGCCGCAAGTGAGGGGAACTCATTTGTGGCAGACGCTTTTTTCAACAGTTATGACAAATTATCAATTAAATATTATCACAAGTCAGCGGCGTACGCCCGATAAATCCGACATTCCATTCAACGCCACCGGCAAACCACATGTTGCTGACGTAAGCTTGGCAAAGTGCAGTATGTGGTTATAATACAGCAGTTATATCTTTTCCTTTTTATATGGTGCTTATTATAATGGCGTCGGGCGACAGGAAAACTCAAAATGGAATTTCTTCTCTGAAAGGCGATACTCCTCACCCAACTGGGGACCGCATGCGTTTGAGCCTAGACCTGACATCTTGTAGTCAATATGCACATATATTTTATCCGAGCGTTGCAGCTCATCGGTATGCTGTGCTTTATTAAGTTGCTCTATTCCATAATGCAGGACACTCATATCGAACAGCTTATCAGACTCAAAGGTAAGTCCATTTTTTATGCTAAGAAATCGCACATCGGTATGATTGCCGTGTTCTTGCGGTCTGGTATAAGGTACATATTCCGCATCAGCTGAACTTTCAAACATACTGTCGATCGCATGATGCTTCATATCGCAGTAGCTTTCAAGCGGCCCCTTACCGTAATATTTAAATTTATCAGCATATTCCGGAAGAACAAACTCGAAGCCAAAACGCGGCAGCCATATGGCACCGTCACGCACCTTTGCATCGACACTGTAAAAAATTTGTCCGCTTTCCGAAACTGAAATTACCAAGTCATAATGCAACACCGGGAGCCGTGAAACGCCTGCCAAACTGCATTTAATAACTATATTGTCGCCCTGTACATTTGCTTCATAGATGTGATGAAACAGACAATCTAAATTTTCGCCCTCCCATATATTCGTGTTTGCCCATTTAGCAATCATATTCCGGTCATTATCTATGCAAGCCCGGAATATGACCGGCCTTACGGTTTGGCAAAGTAATTCCCTGTTACCCATTCGTATTGAAGAAAAACCTCCGGACTGCTTATCTATGGTATATTCAAAATTGTCTCCAGAAGCGGTTATTTCCCATTTTGTTTCGCTCAGCCTTGCAGAGAATTCACGATTTTTTATATTTTGGCGCGGAACAGGCAGCTCCTGCTCCAATCTTCCAAGCATATTACCAGTTTTGTCAATTAGAGAAATAACCGCAACACAGCCGTACCGGCAAAAAGACGGTAACGGCAATTCGGGAGTTATTTCAGCCGTTTCGCCGGGCTTTGCGGAAAGCCTTACAGTTCTTCCTTCGATAGTATTACCGTCAACGCAAATTTCATATTTGAAGGTAAACTGATCAAAATTAAGAAAGTCAAAATAATTTTTAACGTTCAGTTTTTCATTGTTATAAGTAAATCTAAACGGAAGATACGCAGACTGTGCCTCATAGGTGCCCGCCTTAAAACTACGGTCATTAAATACCAGTCCATCACAGCAAAAATTCCCGTCGTTAGTAAGCTCCCGGAAATCTCCACCGTATCGCGCCACACCTTCAACCATAACGCAATGGTCGCACCATTCCCAAATACAGCCTCCTGCCAGCTTCGGATACTTGTAAAACAGCTCGGCATATTCAAAAATATCCCCGGGTCCGTTTCCCATGGCATGGGCATACTCACATAGAAAATAAGGCTTTGTGCTCTCCGAATTTTCAGCATATTCCTTTAATGATTCAGTATGTATATACATACCTGAATATACATCGCTGTATTCAGGAAATCCAAGTCTGGTTGCATCCTCACAATGAACCGGGCGTGTATTGTCACGTTTATGTACCCAATCGATAATTGCCGCATGATTCGGCCCAAATCCGCTCTCATTTCCGGTTGACCACATAATTACGCTTGCATGGTTTTTATCACGTTCTACCGTCCGCTGCATACGATCCATAAATGATTCCAGCCACTCAGGCTGGTTAGTAGGCCAATCTGAGCTTTTTATATCATAACTGGGATTTGCCGCCTTTCTTCTAAGAAAGCCGTGATTCTCATGGTCGTTCTCCAGTATCACATAAAAACCCATCTCATCGCAATAATCAAGGAAGCGCGGACACGGAGGGTAATGCGATGTTCTTATTGTGTTGATATTAAGAGATTTCATCAATTGTAAATCGCGGATTATCTGCTCGTTAGTCATACACCAACCGCCATCCGGCGTAGTATCATGATGATTGACACCCTTTAGCTTAATCGGCGTACCGTTCAGCCTAAAAATACCGTCATAACCTATTGAAATTTCTCTTAATCCGACACGCTGCTCGATTTTTTCACCCGCTGTTTCCAAAGTAAGCATGTATAAATACGGTTGCTCCGCATTCCAGAATACCGGATTTTCTACAACAAATTTTACATCCGTGCCACTTTCACTGCCGATACACCTTTTACCATCAAAAAGAGATATTGAGGCATTTTTATCTGAATGTACACAAATGACATTTTGATCGGTAATAATCTCAAAATCAAAAATATGTCCGTGCGGCCTAGAAAGGATATATACATCCCTGAAAATACCGTTCATTCGGAATTGATCCTGATCCTCAAGATAGCTGCCGGAACACCATTTCCAAACCTGTATTCTTAAAGTATTTGTACCGCTATGTACAAATTCGGATATATTAAACTCAGCCTGCAAATGACTGCCTTGTGTATATCCGACATACTTCCCGTTTACATATACGTCTGCGCAAGAGCTTACACCGTCCAAAACCAGATATTGCAAAAGCTCATCGCAATCAATGAAGAATTCGCGTTCATAAATACCGCACGGATTTACCATAGGAACATATGGAGGGTCACAAGGATATGGATAATTGATATTCGAATAATTAGGATCCTCGTAACCACATAACTGCCAGCAGGAAGGGACAGGAATGATATCCCATTTTTGCGGATTTTCACAGCGATCACCGTTCTGCTCATAGCAAAATCGCCATTCGCCGTTCAAAAGCTGATATTTTGCATCCCCATGAGGAATATACCAACATCTTGCTGGCATTCTGCCCTCGGAAATATGATTAAGATCCTCATAACTGCGCATAAATTATCCTCCATGACATTTTTTTCTATTATAATTTAAGACTATAAAGTTAACTCCGCAAAACACAAAGGTATAGAAGAGATAACTGCTGAGCAAAGGTTTGCAAAGATATTTGGTAATTTGCGACGGTTAAATCTGTATGAGAATTCATCCAGATAGCGTTGCAAATGTTTGCCATCCAGACCGTGAAAAGTTCCGCCAACAAAGGCTTTTGCATTTCCAATCAAAATGTGCAGCCATTTGAGCATTTCGGAATCAGGCGAAAACACCTCATATTCATGAAAATATTTCTATGCGAGCGGTTTGCGATAACTATAATATGCATCGGTCTGAATGGTTGACTGCTCAAAAATGTTAGTCTTTGCAAATTTGCCGATTGTTGTGCTCTTGAGATTTGGAATCACCTGCATTTTTACATACAGTGGTTTGCCGTCTGTTGTTTTGGATACTGCAATTACAACCTTTGTCTTGCTGGTTCCACGCCCTCGTTTAGCACCTTTTGACGATTTTCCAAAGTATGTGTCGTCAAGTTCCACGATGCCGGAAAGCTGGTACCGTGAATCTCTTTCAGACATAGCTTTACGAATACGGTGAAGCAAAAGCCAAGTGGTATTGTATGGCAAATCAAGCTCTCTTGACAACATTGCAGCTGAATATCCGCGTTTGTCTTTAGCAATTAGGAAAATAGCCCAAAACCATGTCAGCAGGGTCAAATGGCTGCGGTGCATAACCGTACCTGCTGTCAAGGATTGTTGATGACGGCAGTGCTTGCACTGGTACAAATTGCGATTTGCAAGAAAGTAATACTCTTTGCAACCGCATTTAGGGCAGATATATTCACCGTTCCAACGAATCTTCAAAAGATAATCACGGCAGAATTCTTCATTGCTGAATTGTTTTTGAAACCTTGCGTAACTGATAGATTTTTCTTTTGCCATAGTCTTTTACCACCTTTTGCGTTACTATGGCTCTAATTCTACAACATCAGATGTACCAAACATGGTACTTTGCTCGGCGGAGTTAAACTAATAGTCTTATTATAATTTAAAAAAATATGAAGTTCAATTTTCATTTATTGATAATTATTGCTTTTATATGCTCTCTTTTTATACCTACGAATTTTCCACCCGATAATGAATCTATATTATACTAAAAGTTGGGGTAACGAATATAGCTATAAAGCAAAAAAATCAAAAAGTAGAACATATTCGATAAAAGCCTTTAAAATGGAATTGCAACATCACCATTTTGAGGTTTTCGAATATGCTCTACTCACATTTTACAGAAAAATTGCTCGGATAAAAAGGGGTAATCGTAAAAAATATTACTCAAACCGAAAACTCGCTTCAATCTAGCTTGAAATGGAGCTTAAAGCCAATAATTGTCCTTGCTGCGGTACTGAACCCCGGACATACACAACTACCGGCTGAAAAAAATCAAAGATATTCCTGCGTTTGGCAAAAATATATTGTTGTATCTGCAGAAAAAAAGATAGCGATGCCCTCATTGCGGCAAACGGTTCTATAAAGGAAACAGCTTTGTCCAAGATATTACCGGATGTCAAATCGGCTGTCAGCTTATGTTATTCATAGTTTGTCAGACGTCCGCTCATTTTCAAGCGTTGGTTTTCTCTGGATTATTTACCGATAAATGAAAACGGTGAGCTGTTTGTTGTAATGTTAGATGATATTATTTGAGCAACTCACGAGGAAATAATGAATCTTCTGTGATGAGTATGTATAATTGAAACTCCTATTGATTTTCGGCTGTTAATCCAATGATTTTTCATTAAAATCCTGTACGATTAATGAAGCTGTTATTCCAGCTGTTGCAACACAAATCACGATTGTCAATTTCACTTGCTTCTCGGCAAAGAGGGTCCAGAAGTGTCTCTTCAAGCTCTTCAATTTTGTTTATATTTTCATTAACATAATCGTCGATACGTTGCTTACAGCTCTTTGTACGCTCGATCAGACCGCCAAGACGTGCGTCCTGAAGCTCAAAACCATATGCTTTCTTATCTTTATACCAGGCTTTTCTGAAAGAAACGGTAAATTCTCTGATTTTTTCGGATATCAGGTCATATTCTTGTGACAATGCCTTTAAAGCATCTTTATCGTCACTCTTATAAGCTTTTCTTGTGCGGATTCCGATATCGTTTTTGTGAGCAAGTACATCACAAAGCAGTTTTTCACTTTCGAAAAGATAACCGTAATTTTCATTTTGGCATAATAATGCTAATTTCTCTGAAAGATTTTGATATATATCATTCTTTGGGGAAGATGTAACCGGGTCATAAATGCCAAGGAAATAATCATTATAAAGCATATATTTATCATGATTGGAGATATAATCATCATGATTAATTCCCGGAAGGTCAAGCAACATAAAATCATCAAAATCAATACCAATCAAAGACTTAAAGTTCTTTTTAATCAGATTCATGTCGCTAATTCCCTGTTTAAGCTGAGAGGTATAGAACATACTTGGCAGAAGAGCAAAAGGAGAGCACTCTGCTCCGTCATCTCCCCAGAGCGTAAAAATCATATTGCCTACATTTTCTTTCATGCAAATGTCAACAGCTGCCCCAGTTGCCTTAATTGAATATCCGTTATGCGGCACCATTCCGGTCCACGACCAGAATCCGCCGGCAAACCAAACCGGTCGGTTGAAATTTTTATGTGCCTTAATCATGTTAGTATAATGATTTTTTTCAGTTGAATAATAATCCCAGTAAACAAGAGAAATATTTTCCGGCACAAGGCGTTCCATATCTTTTGTAATAACATCAGGATTATCGGTATAATATTCCCCTGTTCCGAGTTTGAAGAACATATCACTCCACATCATTGGCTTGAATCCGTATTTCTCTGCAATAGCACTGACCTTTTCAAGGTGGTTTTTCAGAATTTCAAAACGGTCACAGAAGCCGTGCTGCTTCAAATACTGTCCGAGTCCAACCATTTCGGCTTCATCCATTCCGATATGAACAAGACGTGACGAGAAGTTATCATGAAGGGATTTAAACATGTTTTCTATTAAAGCGTAGGTACGTTCGTCATCAATCAAAAGAATGTCATTAACGTCGATATAAGGCTTGTATGTTTCCCAGCGTGTAAGGCAATTTATATGTGCAAGAGTTTGTATACAAGGAACAAGCTCAATGTTTTTAGAGGCACAGTAAGCGTCTATTTCACGAATTTCCTCACCCGTATAGTGTCCTCTTAGGTAGCCAAAATAAGGTTCTCCCTTTATTTCATAGGTTTCCTCAGTGTAAAGCATAAGGGTGTTGTAACTCATCTTTTCCATTAGGTCAATAAACTTTTTTAATGCATCAATGCTTATTACTGCATTTCTTGAACAATCAATCATAATGCCGAAATATTCTTTTTTATTCATAAAAATCATCTCCGTTCTGCCTCTTTGGGCAAGATATGCTCTATCAATTTGCAAAGAAAAACTAGTAGTATTTATAACTGTAAAAAAATCTTTTAGAAACAGAGTGCAGACATCATTACAAGCACTGTGGTCTTGCAATTCCCGACTGCCGAGCACAAGTTAATGCGTTGATTTCACACAAGAATATTATTATTTGATTGTCTTAAAACAAGCGCTATTTTGTGCAATATCTGTGAACGATATCCTGCATTTGCTGCATTTTCTGTTCCATATCCACTACTAATTTAAATTGCGTATGGCATCTGTCAAGATTGTGATGTTCACGGTGGATTTTGAAATAGGTATCCCCGTTAAGGTAGTCTGTTAAAAATCGGATGCCGCATTCAAATGTCATAATCTTTGCGCCGATGGCAAGACTGTATAACTCCGTCTCTGTCAAAAACTCTTTTGCAACTTTCAAATAACCTTTTGTGAAAACCCCAAACAAGTGAAGATCCAGTGACACTTTACCGAGATCTGTTTCATCTTCTGCAGCTGTGCTGGCTCCAAAACGTATGCTGTCTCCAAAATCATAGCATGCAGCTCCCTGCATCACTGTATCCAAATCAATGACACAAATCGCTTCTCCGGTCGTATCGTCAATCATAATGTTGTTCAGTTTTGTATCGTTATGTGTGACGCGATATGGCATCATTCCTTTATTCAGCAGGTCAATTATCTCACCAGCGTCTTTTTCACGTTTCAGAGCAAAGTCAATTTCTGGTTGTACTAGCGACACACGGCCGGCTTTGTTTTGACGGATTGCTTCTTGCAGTGCTGCAAAGCGTTTAACTGTATTATGAAAATCCGGAATTGATTCTGTGAGCTCGGCAATAGGATAATCTGATAAAAGTCGCTGAAATTTTCCAAATGCAAAACCGCAGTTGTAAAAATCCTGTTCATTGCGACAACTTTGGTAGGTGGTTGCATTCTCAATAAATATGTACATTCGCCAATATTCACCTTTTTCGTCCTGATAAAAAAGTGAGCCGCCTTGTGTCGGAATAATTGTCATCGATTCACGGATGGCATCGCCATGAGCCACACATATTTTGTTCTTCAAAAACTCAGTAACTCCATGAATGTTACTCATTAGTGCTGCCGGGTCTGCAAATACCGTATGGTTAATCCGTTGCATAAGGGTGCGATAGACAGTTCCATCGGATTTTTGAAATGTTACTGCATATGTATCGTTGATGTGACCCTCGCCGTATGGGTCAGCTTTCAAAAACAAATCGGTATTAATGAACTGTTTAGCTAGGCTTTGTAAATCGTTTGTCATTTTTCTTCCCTCCACAACGCAGATGGATATTCTCCATTTGCAACCTTTTGAGCTATGGCTTTAATAACGAAGTCTTTATCCTCTTTATAGGTTACACCAAACCATTGATCGTGTGTTGGCAATACTTTTACTGTGCAACTTCCTTCACGAATCATATCCTGCACGACAAAAGGAAGGAAAAATTCTGCCTTAAGAATATTTGATGCGTGGCTTGTTAAAAAATCAGCAAACCGTTGCTCGATTTCTGGCAAAAATGAAGATGGAAAAGCCCAACAGTTCATAGATACAATGCTGTTTTCATCTAGGCTTATCCAGTGCTTGTCATCTTCCGTATAGGAAATACTATCTTCACGCCGCATAATTTTGGTACGTTCGGTGACATCGATAAGCTTACCGTTATCATCAATACTACAAACGCCTCGTGACACATAACCGTTTTCGGTCAGGGTATTTTTAAGGATATATCCGGACATGCAGTATTCAGCAGGTTGTTTGGATAGGTCGGCATGGTCTAGCCAGCTTGAAAGTTGCATAAAGGCTTCCTTTCCATAGAAGTCGTCCGCATTGATAACAACAAAAGGTTCATTTACAGTACCTAAACAACTCATAACAGCATGTGCAGTCCCCCAAGGTTTGGTTCGGCCTTCCGGCACAGAAAATCCTGCGGGCAGATTATCTAACTTTTGGTTTACATAGGCAACATCTATAAACTTGGCAATATGGTCACCAACTGCTTGCTTAAATTGTGATTTGATTTCTTCTTTGAAGATAAATACTACTTTATCAAATCCCACCCGACGTGCATCATAAA
>Ga0172378_10000526_pt1 | contig 33734 bp, 26 predicted proteins | sample GrowelOW332metaG_FD_119755 | JGI IMG/M metagenome (GOLD analysis project Ga0172378, IMG submission 119755) | Groundwater microbial communities from an aquifer near a municipal landfill in Southern Ontario, Canada - Pumphouse #3_1 metaG | ecosystem: Environmental > Aquatic > Deep subsurface >...
CTTGGAAGGCTGACAATATGAAGGGTTAAATGCGTCATTATCACAGAAAGTACAGCCACCATAACCTGCTTTTCCATCACGATTTGGACAGGTAAAGCCTGCATCTATTGATAGTTTTTGAACTCTTGAGCCAAAAACTTTTTTAAAGTAATTGGAATAAGCATTATATGGTCTTGTAGTTTGCCAAGGATATATTGTTTTCTTTTCTGTTTTCACTAATTATTTCTTTAATTGTTGAGTCGGCTATTTTGCACTTTTTATACTTGGGAGAGCAAATCAACTATATGAATTGTTTTAAGATTTATTTTATGTTTATCAATATAGGTTTGGAGATGTAATAGGCATGATTGGTCTGTACTTACAATATATTCCGCTCCTTCTTCAATGACTTGTTCTATTTTCTTTTGCGCAAGAGCCATTGAAACTGGTTCATTAAAAAGGGTAAACATTCCTCCGTAACCACAACAGAAATTATTTGTATTTGCACTTACTATTTCTAATCCTCTAACATTTTGAAGCAAAAGTTTTGTTTCCTCCACTAAATTATATTCATTCAAAGAATGACAGTTATAATGTATTGATACTTTATGTGGAAAATATGCCCCAACATCCAAAGAATGTGTTATGTCAACTAAGAATTCTGTAATATCTACTATTTTATCATTAATATTTTTATACAGATTGTGATTTGAAGTGTTAAAAAATAATTTGCCCATATTATTCTTTACATATCCTATGCATGAGGTTGAGCAACCAACAATATAGTTTCTTATGCTAAAATCATTAATAAATTTTTCTCCTATCTCTTTTGCTTCTTCCCAATTTCCATTATCATAAAGCAATCTTCCACAACATGTTTGACTATCATTATATTCAACTTTATGTCCTAGTTTTTCGAGTAAATTAATCAAATTTATAGCAGTTTGAGGAGTAAATTGATCAACGCAACAGGGGATAAAAACTTCAACATTCATAATTATTATTTTGTACAAAAATACTAAAAACTACGTTACAAATAGCTTTTATATATAATTTTACTAATCTTGGACAAAGAAATATAGACTTTCTATAAACTAAAAAACTTTTAATAAAAACTTTTTCTAAATCATCATCCTTTTTTAAATAATAATATATATCTTTGCTCCATAAAATCAATCGAAAATGGAACATCAGTATGAAAAGTATTGTCATAATTGTGGTGCAATTATTGATAAACAAACAGATTTATGCCCTAAATGTGGAGCCAGACAAGCAAATTTTCAAAATGCTCAAACAAATGTAAATATCAATGTTAATCAACGTTGGTTAATAACTGTTTTGTTATGCGGTTTCCTTGGAGTTTTTGGAGCACATCGTTTCTACACAAATCATATCCTTTCAGGTATTTTACAATTAATCACTTGTGGAGGTTTGGGTATTTGGTGGATAATAGATTTAATACTTATTATCATAGGTCAGTTTAAAGACAAAGAAGGTAATTATATCAAAATGTAATTTAATCCATAACTCTTCTTTTATCAATATCAATTTTTTCTATGTCTAAGAAAATAATCTTTTTAATATTCTGTTTTTTTTGGTGTAGTCTTATATCTTTTTGTCAGCAAAATAAAGTTATTCCAACAGAAAAAATAATTGGGACAAACCATGTAACAAAAAATGAAATTAAGGCAAAAGAATTTCTTTTTACTAAAAGAGTGCATGATTTCTACATTGACTCAATAAATAATTATGCTATAATCCAATTTCGCAATACTGAAAGAAATGATGAAAGTATTGATAATGAAGGATCTGTTATACTTTTTGACTTAAATGATAGTTCCATTAAATGGGAAAACAAATTTGATTTTTCAGATGAAAACTTATACTTTAATGATAGCTTAATCATTAATTATACTTCCAATAAAATGTATTTGTGGGACCTAAGTAGCGGAGAAAATATATGGGAAGCGAATAATTCATTATACTACTTATTCAAAGACCAAAAGATTGCCTTAGCATACAATTCTTCTTGGGGGAAAAGCTCCAATAAACTTGAAGGAATTGATATTAAGAGTGGGGAAAAAGTTTGGGAAAGAAAAATTTCGACAGATGATGGTTGGGATAATATTTATTCCATAAATGATTCTATTGTTATTATTTACTCTAATGGATTTCATACTCTCAATCTAAATGACGGCAAAGGGATTGATTTTGTTTCAAAAACAAATTATAAGAATTACACATATCTTATTCTAACAAATGCATTAGGAATTACTCTTGGAATCCTTACAGGAGTTTTTACTTATACTTATGACGAACCAATTGTTACAAGTGATATACAATCCAAAATATTAATTGATAGTTCATATTTGTTCTATGCTTCAAGACATAATCTTTACAAACTTAATCAAGATGGGACTATTGTATGGAATAAAAAATTGAATAAGAAAAAAATCAGTAACTCAACTCTATTTAAAAAGGATAGTATAGTTTATATGATAAATAATGGATATGCAATAAAAAATGGAGTTAAAGTAAATTATGGAACCCCTTCTTTAACGGCATACAATACTTATTCTGGCAATCAAATTTTTTATAGCCCTTTTGTTGATAAGAAGAAGAAAGATGATATGATTTTGGATTACAAAGTTGAAAAAGATGAGATTGTTTTTCTTTTCAAAAAGAGTATTGCAAGGTATTCTCTAATAGATGGAACGTTTATTTCAGACAGGAATTTTAACATTAAAGAATATGGGGATATGGTTTCATTTATTGAAGATAATATATATCACAAAGACAATTTGTATTATAGTAAAATAACAAAAACATACCCTAAAAATTATAATATCTTTACTAACTTTGGCTTAGCATTAAGTTTAAATGAAAAATTTGAAACTCAAGCCCTTCTTGAATACAAAGACCTATATTTTCTTTCATTAAGAACAAAGACCTATGAGATATTGACTAATGATTCCCTAATTTCAATTATAAATAATAATGGGAAAACAATAACAGAACTTACTTTACTAAAAGATGTTGTTATAATTAGAGATAAACTATTTGGGAAAAAAGAAAATAGCTTATTTATGTTTGATTTAAACGAAGAATAATTTTCTTTAATCTTCGTTTAAATTTTTTTATTCTTAGATTCAATTTTAAAATCAAAAGAAGCTCTTGTTAGCTAAATGCTATTTAAGATTTCCCTAAGGAATTTTATTTTATTTTTATCTGTAAACTCTATAGCATATTCCTCAATTTCAGAGCCTTTTCCCATAGATATTTTTGTATTTCTATAAATCATTTTACTTTGTATAGTTGTTTTAGCGCTTAGATGAAAATGCTTAACTCCCGTTCTTTCATAGATTTCTTTTGCATTTTGATAACTAACACCAGAACCAACCATAATTTCAATTCTGTTTTTTGATTGGGTTTGGATTTGCGAAATTCTATCTAATCCATTAATAACTAAGTTTTCTCCCCCTGAGGTCAATATTCTATCGCATCCACATTCAAGAATATCTTTAAATGATTGAACATAGTCTTTTGTCATATCAATTGCTCTATGAAAACATACTTTCATTGGATGTGCAAAATCTACTAATTGCTTAGTTCTTTCTTTATCAATCGTTCCATCTGAGTTTAGAATTCCAAACACAACTCCCTCAACATTCTTTTCTTTGCAATAGGAAATATCACGTTTCATTGATTCATATTCTATATAAGAATAGCAAAAATCTCCACTTCTTGGGCGAATCATAACCATGGTTTTAATATTGAGTCTTTCTTTTACCATTTCAATTAAAGAAGCAAACGGTGTTAACCCCCCTTCACTTAGTGCAGAACAAAGCTCTATTCTATCTGCTCCTCCTTTTTCGGCTTCAATTGCCATCTCAATTGAGCTAACACAAACTTCAATCTCAAATCCTTTATTCATTATTTTTATTTATTATTGATTTTTCACACTATTAAGTTCTCCCTCTAAAGAATTTATTTTTTTAACAAATTCCCTGTAAGCTTCATTTTCCGTATTAAATGGTCTATGGTTTTTCATCTTTTGGAGTTGTTCAAAACGACAACATAACTCAATTGTTTTAATATTAAAGTAGGTTTGTTGGAATTTTTCCCAAATATAATCAATAGCAAATTTGTTTGGATGTAACATATCCTCTGAATAAAACCTATAGTCCCTAAGATCATCCATAAGAATTTCATATGAAGGAAAATATTCTACTTTTTTGTTTTGCTTACAAATCTCTTGAGTGGCTATATGTAGTATTGATTTACTTATTTGATTTTCCCTATAACCATCTCTCCAATGTCTAACTGGAGAAATGGTAATTATAATTTTTGAGTTACTATTTTCATTTATAGAAAAAAAGGAATCTATGCTATTAGTTAAACTATCCACGATTTCTTTGATAGAAAGAAGTCTTTTTGTAAAAAGAGAGGGATTGAGTTTATGACAGTTTCCCATTACTCTATTTGTATCATTATGTATATATACCCATGAAGATCCAAGAGTTATGAATAAATATCTAGATTTTTTAATGAATTGATTGCTTTTTTCTATTCTGGAATTTATTATCTCTAAGAGCTCTTGTTTGGATCCTGATTTGAAGTCTCCATGAAGAGAATAAGCTTTCCAGAAGTCTCCAGCAAAAACTATATCCTCATTTTCAAAAAATTTCTTTTTACAAATACTTTCAATACATTCAGAAATAGTAATTGGATTATATATTATTCCAAATGGATTTATATCAGTAGTGAAACCATTTTCAATTAATTTCTCTCCAATTGTTTGAGTAAAACATGAGCCTATTAAACTTATGAAATCAGTGTGTTGTATGGTTTGCAGTTTTTTTTCAGGACTTATTTCTGTTCTAAGAATCATAAAGCTACTTTTTTTATTGTTTAGAGTAAAAGAATAATTTTTACTTAAAATAAACATCTAATAAGTGCAAAAATATCATTGTTTTTCTTAATTATGAAAAATTGCAGCTTTTTTGTTAGGCTTTTGAGCTGAATTTGCTAACTTTGCAGTCTAAAAATAATAAGTTTCTATGATAAGTAATCAACCTGTTAACTTTGCAACGGCTAAAGAATTAGGCCTATTGCCAGAAGAGTTTGACCAGATTTGTAGCATTCTTGGACGTACTCCAAATTTTACCGAGTTAAGTATTTACTCAGTTATGTGGAGTGAACATGCTTCATATAAAAATTCTATTAAACAAATAAAAACATTACCTCGAGAAGGAGACCAGTTAATGGTTAAGGCCGGAGAAGAGAATGCAGGGATGGTTGATGTTGGGAATGGAATTGCATGCGTTTTTAAAATTGAGTCACATAACCATCCATCTGCAGTTGAACCATATCAAGGTGCGGCAACAGGTGTTGGAGGAATAAACAGAGATATTTTTACAATGGGTGCTCGCCCTATTGCACAACTGAATTCTCTTCGTTTTGGAGATATTGATAATCCACATACGCAATGGTTATTGAAAGGAATTTCTAAAGGAATTGGTGATTATGGAAATGCTTTTGGCGTTCCTGTTGTTGGAGGAGAAGTGTTTTTTGATCCTTGCTATGAACAAAATCCATTGGTTAATGCCATGAGTGTTGGGATTATGAAAAAGGAGGATTTGATTTCTGCAGTTTCAAAAGGAGAAGGAAATCCAATCTATATAGTTGGTTCTGCGACAGGCAAGGATGGAATTCATGGAGCTACATTTGCATCAGCTGATGTAACAGAAAATTCCGCTGATGATATCCCTTCAATTCAAGTTGGAGACCCTTTTCAAGAAAAATTATTATTGGAAGCAACTTTAGAATTAGGAAAGAGTGGAGCAGTTATTGGTATGCAAGATATGGGAGCAGCGGGAATTATTTGTTCTACATCTGAAATGAGTGAAAAAGGGGGAAGTGGTATGGATATTTTCTTAGATAAGGTTCCGCTTCGTCAAAAAAATATTGAGCCATGGGAAATTCTACTTTCTGAAAGCCAAGAAAGAATGCTTGTTTGTGTTGAAAAAGGAAAAGAAAAAATTGTTGAAGAAATATTTAAGAAATGGGATCTAAATTGTGCAAATATTGGTTTTGTAACAAATGGAGATAGTTTAAGATTCTTCTGGAATGAAGAATTAGTTGCTCAAGTTCCTGCGTCAACATTAGTTCTTGGAGGAGGAGCACCCCAATATGATAGGGAGTCCAAAGAACCAGCTTATTTTTCAGAAACATTCAAATTTAATATTGATGAGGTTAAAGAACCAAATTTAGATGAATGTAAGAGTATAGCTGATTTTATAGTTCAGCATCCCAATATCGCTTCAAAAAGATGGGTTTACGAACAATATGATTCAATGGTAGGAACACGTAATATGTCAACCAATAGACTTTCTGATGCAGCTGTTGTTAATTTAAAGGAAACAGATAATGGAATTGCGATGACAACTGATTGTAATGGTCGTTATGTTCATGCTAATCCAGAAATTGGGACACAAATAGCTGTTGCTGAAGCTGCAAGAAACCTTGTATGTACTGGGGCAGAACCATTAGCAATAACAAATTGTTGTAATTTCGGAAATCCATATAATCCTGAAACATATTGGCAGTTTACTAATTCAATAAAAGGGATGGGAAAAGCTTGTAGGAAATTTAATACTCCAGTTACTGGGGGTAATGTTAGTTTCTATAACCAAGCATCAATAAATGGAAATGTTGAATCTGTTTTCCCAACTCCAGTAATAGGAATGATTGGAGTTGTAGAGAAGAAACTACAAACAACCCTTGATTTCAAAAAACACGGTCAAACAATATATTTATTAGGGAAGGTTGTAGATGATATTAACTGTTCTGAATATTTGTATTCATATAAAGGAATCAAATCTTCTCCTGCTCCATATTTCGACCTTGAAGAAGAATATAATTTACATCATGCTCTTAGTGGACTAATTCTTGAAGGACTAATTTCTTCGGCTCATGATGTTAGCGATGGAGGTTTATTTACATCCTTAATTGAAAGTGCTATGCCAAATAATTATGGTTTTGAAATTCTAACTGATAGTGAAATTCGTCTTGACTCTTACCTTTTTGGAGAAGCACAAGGAAGAATAGTTGTTACTATTGATCCTGATAAAGAAGAAGCTTTCTTAGATATGATAGGTCTAACAGGCGTCCCATGTTGCACAATTGGATCTGTAACCAAGGGAGAGATAATTATTGATGATGAAAACTTCGGAAATATAAGAGATTATAAAGTAAAATACGATAATTCTTTCTCAAAAAGGATGGAAAAATAACATTGAAAAAAAGAATTAAGAAAATGAAGAAAATTATTGTATTATCCCTTGCTTGCTTTTTGAGTTTTATGAGTTTTTCTCAATCCCAAAATCAGGGAATAAATGCTCAAATGCTCGAAAAAATTAAACAGAGTTATAATAATTCCTTTCAAGACAAAGCTTTGCGTAATGCCATTTCAAATAATCCAATTGATAAATTGGTTACTAATCTTGAAAACGAATCAAATTACGATACCTATTTTTCTAATAGGGTAAAAACCAAAGGGATTTCTGACCAAAAATCATCTGGACGCTGTTGGATGTTCGCCGGCTTCAATGTTCTGAGGTCTGAAATGATTTCAAAATTCAATTTAGGTGATTTTAATTTCTCTCATAATTATCTATTTTTTTACGACCAATTAGAAAAATCAAACCTATTCTTATCTTTAATAATAAAACATAAGGAAGAAGCCTTAGATAGCGAAAATAATAAATGGTTATTGAAGAATGTACTGTCGGACGGTGGTCAATTTACAGGAGTAAGTGACTTGGTTATGAAATATGGATTAGTACCCTCAAGTATTCAACCCGAAACCTATAATTCTGAAAACACCAGAACAATATCCAATCTAATAACCCTTAAACTTAAAGAATTTGCCTTGGAGTTAAGAGGAGCAAAAGTCAATGAAATTGAAACGAAAAAAATTGAAATGCTTTCTACAATTTATAGGATGTTAGTTTTAGCCTATGGAGAACCTATTAGTGAATTTAACTATACTCTACGTGATGCTTCTGGGAAAGAAATATCAACTGAAAAATATACACCTAAATCTTTCTACGAAAAATTTATAGCAAAAGATTTAACCAAGGAATATGTAATGCTAATGAATGACCCTACTCGTCCTTATAATAAACTCTATGAAATTGAGAACGACCGCCATGTAGTTGATGGTTATAATTGGAGATATATTAATTTGCCAATTGAGGACATTAAGAAAATTGCAATTGAATCTATTAAGGATTCTATTATGATGTATTTCTCATGTGATGTAGGTAAATTCTATAATAGACAAAAAGGGCTGTTGGATTTGAATAATTACGACTATGGTTCTTTGATGGGGACAAGTTTCTCTATGGATAAAAAACAAAGGATTCAAACTTTTGCAAGTGGATCTTCACATGCTATGACTCTTTGTGCAGTGGATTTAGACAAAAATGGCAAACCAAAAAAGTGGTTGGTTGAAAACAGTTGGGGCAATAACGCCGCTTGGCAGGGTCATCTAATAATTACAGACGAGTGGTTTAACGAATACATGTTCCGCCTTGTTGTGGAGAGAAAATATATATCTTCCAAAATATTAGATATCTTAAATCAAGTTCCTATTATTCTTCCACCTTGGGATCCAATGTTTGCTGAAGATATTGATTAGAAATATAATTGTTCTATGTTTGCAGGTTAAAAGTTTTTTTATGAAGATTAGAATTATATTTGTTCTTATTATATTTTTTTCTATCAATTCTTATTCTCAAGAAATCGATTCTATAAACCAATTAGAATCTAATTATTTATTAGATTTAGAAATACAAGATGAAGAATCTGAAGTTGATGAAGAATCAATGGAAATTGGAGCTAAGGACGAAGAAGCATTGCAATCTGTTAAGTTTTCAGAAGGATTGCTTAGCTACATTAATCTCTTGAGAGATAAAGATAGTTTGGTTTATCATTTTTCCAAAACAATTGGCGAAAACGAGATATTACCTACTGTTGATCAGTTTAACAAACTAAATATTGAGAGAATGTATGAAGTCATTTTTCATCCTAATAAAAATAAAGTTATGTATGTAAGAGAAATGATACTTAATGAAAACCAAGCTTGGGATTATATTTATGAAAATATTTTTGACCTAAATGGAGTAGAAAGACTCTTTATAAGGCATTATAGCACTTTTAATTCTGTTTGTGCAGAAGTAGCTTTTGAACTGTCTGAATATTTCTTTAATGAACAAAATGAGCTTATAAAGAAAACTTATTCAATTGTTGATGGGCAACATAACCCAATAAATATTAACGATTGTTGGATGGATAGGGAAGAATATTTAAGATATAAAAACTTCGACGAACTTAATTCAAATTTAAAATTAAATTTAGGAGGACTTCCTAAAAATAATTCCTTTGATAAAGAAGATATTGAAGTTCCTACTCAAGAAGAAATATCTAAACCAATAAACGTAGAAAAGGAATAATTTTATGAGATTAGTGATTGATATTGGGAATACGAGAGCAAAGGCTGCTGTTTTTTCTTCAAGGACAATGGTTTTTGTTGAATCATATAATAGTATTTCTCTTAACGATATCAAAAACATAATTGAAAAATTTCCAACAATAAAAAAATCAATTTATTCTTCGGTATCAAATAATTACAATGAAGATATCCAAAATTATTTGAATCACAAAACTCACTTTATTAATACGGAAAAGGAATTGTTTTATCCTATTAATAATAAGTATCTTTCTCCAAAAACATTAGGAAAGGATAGGTTGGCAGGAGTTATTGGTGCTAAAAGTTTGTTTTCTGATAACGATTGTTTAGTTATTGATGCAGGCACTTGCATTACAATTGATTTTATTGATAAAGAAAACAATTATTATGGAGGTTCAATTTCTCCAGGAATTAATATGAAATATAGGGCATTAAATACTTTTACTGGGTTTTTGCCGTTAATAATTGATAAATTTAAAAACGAAGACATAATTGGAACAAATACGCAAGGTTCAATAAAGTCCGGAGTATTAAACGGAACAATAATGGAAATAGAAGGATTTTTGAGACACTACTCATTGATACATCCTGAATTAAAAATATTATTAACCGGAGGAGATGCTAAATATCTCCAAACATATTTTAAAGAAATAACAATACTTGAAGAGCATTTAGTTCTTCTTGGTTTAAATATTATACTTGACACCAATGCATAAAATAAGAATTATTTATCTATTTGTTTTTGTAGCAATAATTGCTTCATTTCCAAACATAGCTCAAGCACAAACATCAATTAGCTCTCCTTATTCTCGCTTTGGAATAGGAAATGTCAACATTTTTAATAACCCCATAAATAATGCTATGGGCGGAGTTGGTTATGGCTTTCAAAGGAACAATTCCATAAATTATATGAATCCAGCATCATATGCAGGAATTGATACAACTTCATTAGTTTTTGATATTGGTTTTTATTCGGAATGGCTATCCATTAAAACAGATAAATACAAATCAACTGGGAATAACACAAGCCTATCTCATATATTAATAGGTTTTCCAGTTGGCAGTAAATTGAAATTTGCATTAGGGATAATGCCTTTGTCTTCTGTTAATTTCACAACAATAAAAGATTCTATTTCTCCTGAAACTGGAAAATATAGAGAAACATATACTGCCGACGGCGGACTCAATAAGGCCGCATTAGGATTTGCCTACGAGCCTATAAAAAATTTATCCTTTGGTGTGAATTTTGAATATGTATTTGGAAACTATTATAAAGCCTCAACTATATCTTTCCCAGACTCTTCTTATATGTTTTCTTCAAGGGTTGAAAACAATTATCACGTTAGAGCATTTAATTTAAGCTTTGGGGTTCAGTATTTTCAACCTCTTAAAAATGGAGATAGATTAGGAGTAGGTATTGTTTATGACTATCTTTCTAAGTTTCCAACAGATAATATCCTATCAAGTTATACTTTTACAACAAGCGCAGGTTTAGAATATTTAAAAGATTCAATTTTAGAAGTTAAAACTAACAATTCAATTACATATCCATCAATAATTGGATTAGGATTTTCATACGAAAGACCAAATAAATTCTTTTTTGGAATTGATGGCAGATATGAAACATGGTCTGATTTTTTATTTCAAAAGAATTACCAGAACAATAACTTAGTCAACAATCTAAAGATTTCAGTTGGAGGAGAGTGGAAACCTGATGCTTATGGTAGCTTCTTTAAAAAATCAATTTATCGTTTTGGCTTTTTCTATGATGATGGAATGTTAGAATTTAACAATACAAGAATAAATCAATATGGTATAAGTTGTGGATTTGGCTTCCCAATCAAGAAATCAAACACAATGATAAACTTAAGTTTAGAATATATAAAAAGAGGAACAACACAAAATAATTTAATTCAAGAAGATTACTTCCGTTTAGGATTGTCTTTTTCGGCTAAAGATTTATGGTTCTTTAAGAGAAAATATCAATAAAAATTTAATCAAAAATAGAATAGAAAAGTAAATGAAAAAGATTGTAAAACTATTTATGTTAATTGTAGTAGTTAGTATTGCTACTACAAGTTATGCTCAAAAATATGGTGAAACTCCAAAAGACAGTGTAGATTGTATTATGAATAACTCTTTATACCAAGAATTTTATAATCAAAAGAATTATAAAGATGCATATGAGCCTTGGAAAAATGCAGTTATAGCTTGCCCTAAGAATCATGTTAATTTATATATTCGTGGAGCAGTTATTCTAAAAAATCTATTTGCACAATCACAAACGCCTCAAGATCAACAAAAATATCTTGATGAGCTAATGTCACTATATGACAAAAGAACTGAAGCATTTGGACAAGAAGCAAATAATATTGCACGTAAGGCTAAAGATTTGTCTGACCTGTCTCCTAACGAAAAAGAAAGAGTTTATAATCTCTATAAAGAAGCAGCTCAAAAGGGTGGTGAAAAAGGAATTGACCTTGATGATCAATATAAACCATTATATTTAAAAGCTTGTTTCGAATACCTACATTCAATATCAGCAAACGAAGAACAAATGTCAGCTCTTTTTGATGCATATGATTTTTCTTCTGATGCCTTAGAATTTTCAAAAAAACAAGCCGTTGAAGCAGGTGATAAAAAAACAGAGGATAGAGTCAAAGAATACATTGCTGCAACAGAACAAATAATCGAACCATTTGCATCTTGCGAAAAAATTGTTCCAATATATCAACCTAAATTTGACAAGGAACCAAATAACCTTGAATTATTAAAAAAGATTACTACAAATTTAGAAAGAAAAGGATGTACTAAAACAGATTTATTTTTTAATGCAACAGAAAATCTGCATAAATTAGACCCTACATCAAGATCTGCATTTATGATGGGACAAATGCTTGCAGTTAAGGGAAATACAAGAGACGCTGCATCTTATTTCAAAGAAGCTCTGGATAAAGCAGAAGATAACGATTCTAAAGCAAAAGCTTGTATGCTTTGGGCTCAAATGCTTATGGCATCTGACCAATATTCAGCAGCTCGATCAGCCTTCTACCAAGTTTCTAACTACGATAAATCAAAAGAAGGAGAAAGTTTATACTTTATTGCAACCATGTATTTAAGTTCTGCAGCTTCATGTGCATCACATGAAGGAAAAATTAGAGGAGCTGCATGGGCTGCATACGATAAGGCAGCAAGAGCAAAATCAATTGATCCTTCAATTTCAGACAAATGCGAAGCATTAATGCGTACTGCCGTTGGTCAATGGCCAACTACTGAAAGTGCATTTTTCTATGAAATTGCAAATGGTCAATCATATTCAGTTGGTTGTTGGATAGGCGAAAGCACAACTGTTAGATTAAGATAATTATTAAAACTTTGTTGATAGATAACATAAGTAGATATAAAATTGTGAAGATAAACTTATTGATAATTATAGGTTTATCTTCACTTTTGCTTTTTATTTCTTGCCAAGGAGAAAGCCCTTCCGGAGAAAAGGGGAAAATTGGCAAACCAACTCAAATTGTTAAGTTCGCAGACATCCTAAGGAGTCAAAATGGAAAAGTTGAAGTGCAAATAAAAGCCCCTATTGTATATAACTACGATGGAGACAGTGCAAGAATGGCTTTTCCCAAAGGGTTGAAAGTATGGTTCTATAATAAGGATTTATCTCTTAAGTCAACTCTTATTGCCAAATATGCAATATCTTACAATAATAGCAATAAGGTATTTCTTAAAGATAGTATTGAAATAGTAAATTATAATAACAAAGATACTATTTATTGCAAGGAATTAATTTGGGATAAAAATTTAAAAACAATTACTTCAGACAAAGAGGTTAGGCGTCAAAGTCTGTCAGGAATTGCTTATGGAGATGGATTTCAGAGCAATGAACAAATGGATAGTGTTAGAATAAAAAATCTAAGAGGCACTCAATATGTCTCCGAAGATGAATAATAATATTAAGAATTAATTATTACTTAGGATTATGAAGATTAAAAATGTATTATTTCTCTTATCAGTTGTTTTATTTTTTTTAGGATGTAATAAGACAAAAACTTCATTGGAAAGCATGGAAATAGAAGAAGTGAAAGTCAATGAAATAAAATATTACGAAAAAAATCCTAAATATGCAAGTTATAAGTTTGATATTAGTATTCAATTGCCAAAATGTCAAAAAGACACAATTGTTTGTAGCCTAAGGAAGGTAATAATTGAATCTATATTTAATATAAATATAGATACCACCGATACAAAAACTGCAATCAATAGATATATGTTAGAGAGGTCTGATTCATTTCAAGAACCAGAAGCTATATATTTAAAGAATAATAGAAGCACAAATCAAATGTGGTCTAAACTCGATTGTAAGTTTGTATATTCTACAAAAGATTTGTTAAGTTATAAAGTCCTTGAAGAATATTTCACAGGAGGAGCTCACCCAAATAAAGATAGATACTATTTTAATTATGATTTTTCATTAGCAAGAAAGCTTAATAATGAAGATATATTTAAACCTACCGCAAAAGATGATATTAGGTTAAAAGAAATATTGCTTAAGCAATTAATGAAACAAGAAAATGCAAAACAAATAGCTGATTTAAACTTATTTGATGTAGAAAGTCCAAAAGATTTTATGATATCTCCAATAATATATTTTGATAGTGCAAATGTTGTTTTCTCCTATGGAGACTCCGATATAAGAGCTTATGCTTATGGAGCTCCAGAAATCAAAATACCAATAAAACAAGCAATGGAATTCTTTAAAGAAGATTTTAAGAATAGACATTTTTCCGAAAAAACTCACTAATAATTATTTTACTTAATTTTGTTGATTAATTATATATGTATATGAAAAAGATATTTTTTTTTAGTTTTCTTTTGTGTGTTTTCTTTTTTTCGTGTTCGAAAGACAAAAAAAGCATAGTTGTTGACCCTTCAACCGGAAAGGAAGTTACTATGAATATAAATAGATTTGAAGATGTCTTATTCGATAAAAATCAGCAAGATTTTAAGGCTCACCTTCAGGCAAATTATGAAAACTATAAACCTCTATTCAATACAACATTAGATAATCAAGAATACTTTAAAGTAATTAGTGAGTTTGCAACTGACCCTGAAATGATTTCTGCCTACGTGCAAGTTAAAAAGCGCTATCCAAATTTAGATTGGGCTTCAAACCAAATAACCAATGCCTTCTCTATCCTTTTGGAAGATTATCCTAACACAAAAATACCCAAGCTCTATTCTCTTATGTTTGGACCAGCTGAGTTTTCTTATTCATATTCAAAAAGGATAATTGCTCAAAAAGATTTTATTGTAATTGCAATTGATTTGTACGCAATAAAATCACTTCAGGATAACAAGTTTTATGCTCAATTTCCTAAATACATTACTTTAATGCTTGACTCTGCATATATGGTTCCTGATATTATGAATTCATATCTTAGAAATGTTACAACAGAAAACATTCCGCTTGTTGAACAAACAATAGATGCGTCGCTGTGTGATATTATTGTTGAAAGAGGGAAATACTATTATGCATTAACAAAAATATTACCTAATTCATCTATTAGTAGTATATTGAGATATACCCCCGAGCAAATGGATTGGGCTGAAAAGAATGAATATAATATTTGGGGATTTATAATTCAAAACGGATTATTGTATTCTAAAGATAGGGTGCAATATATGAATATGATTTCAGAGGGACCAACAACAAAAGGTCTAAATGGTTCTCCATCAAGATTGGGTGATTATATTGGTTTTAAAATTGTAGAAAAATATATGAAACAAACCAATAAATCATTGAAGGAAATGTTTGAAACAAAGGATTCAAAAGAAATACTTAACAAATCAACTTATAAACCAAAGAAATAACATAATATTTTTATTTAGGGCATAATGAAACTACATATTTCTGTTATACTAAAATTTCTACTCATTCTTGGGCTATTGATAATAACCCAAATAGCAATGTATTTGCTAAACTTAAATATATTCTCAATTGATGGGATATCTGATGTTTTTTCTATTTTTCTGGGAGCCATAAGATTTGGAATTGCATCAATTGTTGTTTTCCTCTCCCCTTTTCTTTTGCTTAGCCTGCTTCCAATTCCAATAAGACAAAACAAATACTATAGAAAACTATATAATTTCTTCTATGTTTTGGGAGCAAATATTATATTAATCTTGAATTGTATTGATTTAGCTTACTATAAATTCACCTATAAAAGAATTGCTTACGATTTTTTTAATTATCTTGGCGTTGGAGGAGACTTCAAAGAGTTAATACCTCAATTTGCAAGAGATTATTGGCATATTGTTTTAATATTTATTGTTTTAAATATAATACTTGATTACTTCAGAAAGCTAATTGACAAAAAATATACCTCAGAACTTATTTTTGCAAACACTAAATGGTTTGTTAAAAATTCAGTTTTTTCTATTATTCTAATAGGTTTGTTTTTTATTGGACAAAGAGGAGGACTTCAGCTCCGACCACTTAGCATTGTTCACTCCAACTACTACACCTCAACACAAAATACTCCACTTGTTTTAAATACTCCTTTCACTCTTTATAGAACTTGGGGAAAAATTGGGTTGGAACCAAAAAAATACTTCAATAACCAGGAGGAACTAAATTCATATTTCAATCCAATAATAGCCCCTACTTCAAAACCAGATAGTCTTTTCACAACCCCATTGGAGGTTGGGAAAACAAATGTTATTGTAATTATTTTGGAGAGTTTTTCCGAAGAATATATGAATGGATATACTCCTTTTTTATCTTCTTTAGCTCAAAAATCAATCGTTTTTAATGGATATGCAAATGCAAAAAGAAGCATAGACGGAGTTCCTGCAATTCTCTCTTCTTTGCTGCCACTTTCTGAAGAATCTTTCATTACTTCCCAATATGGAAGCAATAATCTCTCTTCTTTTGCATCATTACTAAAACCATTTAATTATAAATCATCATTTTTTCATGGCGGTTATAATGGGTCAATGGGATTTGATGCCTTTACAAGAAATGTTGGTTATGAGGACTATTATGGAAGAAGAGAATATAATAATGATAAAGACTACGATGGGAATTGGGGAATATTTGATGAACCTTTTCTTCAATATATGGTTAAAGAACTTGACCACTATAAGGAGCCATTCACTTCTGCCGTATTCACACTAAGCTCCCATCATCCCTACACCATTCCTGCTAAACATAAAGGACGTTTTCCCAAAGGGACAATGATTGTTCATGAAACAGTTGGATATGCCGACTATTCACTAAAACGTTTTTTTGAACAAGCACAAACAAAACCTTGGTTTAAGAATACGTTATTTATTATTACTGCAGATCACTCAGCAGCCACCAAAGAACCAGAATATACAACTCTTTTAGGCAAATACCGTATTCCAATAATATTCTATCATCCAAGCCTAAAGAGAGGAATAAAAATAGATAAAAACATTCAACAAGCAGATATCCTTCCAACCACAATGGCACTAATTGGCTACAAAAAACCCTTTATCTCGTTTGGGAAAAATGCCTTTGAAAAGGGAGATAATCCATATATTTTATTTACAAACGATGAATATATGCTAATAGAAGGAGATTATTTATTCAAATATCAAGACGGATTTGATTCTAAATTGTTTTTCCTTGCTCAAGATGTTAATGCTAAAAAAGATGTTGGCAAAGGAAATATTGAGGTTTTTGAAAAAATGAAACTAAAAATACAAGCACTAATTCAAGAATATAATAACCGACTAATAGAAAATAAATTAGTTATTAAAGATGCAGAAAGATAGGATTCTATTTATAATTAACCCCATTTCAGGAGTTGGTAAACAAAAACAAGTTGAAACCGCAATCGATAAGGTTTTAGATTTAAACTTGTTTGAATACGAAATTGCCTACACCGAATATGCTCACCATGCAACAGCAATTAGCCTTAAGGCTGCAATGCAAAACGTTGATATTGTTGTTTCTGTTGGTGGTGATGGCTCCATAAACGACTGCGTAAGAGGACTAATAGGAACAAACGTGACTCTTGGAGTTATTCCTGCAGGAAGTGGAAATGGACTTGCCAGAACTCTAAACATACCTCTAAATATTGAAGAAGCAATAGAGGTATTAAATAAAAAAAAGAAAGCAACAATAGATACAGTAAAAGTTAACAATAAAATTTACGCATCAATTGCAGGAATAGGGTTTGATGCCCTAATTGCAAAAGAATTTAGAAAAACAAAAGTTAGAGGATTCAACAAATACCTATCATTAATACTCCAATTTTATCCTTTCTATGAATCAAAGAAATATTTAATTGAATACGATGGGAACAAAATTGAGACCGAAGCCCTTTTTATCAGCTTTGCAAATTCCAACCAGTTTGGATTCAACACCATTATTGCCCCTTCTGCAAAGGTGGATGATGGTTACATACAAGTAAGCATTGTTAAGAAAGTTCCAATAGTTATGCTTCCATGGACAGCTCAACTCCTGTTTTTTAGAAACTTTGACAAATCAATTTATGTCAAAACCTTCAAAGCAAAAGATATAAAAGTTAGAAATAATGAATCTCGATTAGTTAACCTTGATGGAGAATCAGTTAGAATGGATAGAGAGCTCAATTTTTCAGTTAACCCTAAATCCTTAAACGTTATAATACCAGAAAATTATGGCAAAGAAAGAAAAGAACCGAGTTGGTATAGTCTATTCAACCAACCCCTCTTTCCAATACGAAGTTGATGAGCCTCAAAACAGCGAAACCCTTCCTCCACAACAGCAAAACCTAAGAGTTCAGCTCGACAAAAAACAAAGAGGCGGGAAAAAGGTTACTCTGATAACAGGATTTATTGGTTCAGAAGAAGACATAGCAACCCTTGGAAAGATGCTTAAAACAAAATGTGGGGTTGGAGGAAATACAAAAGATGGAGAAATTCTAATTCAAGGAGACCATAGAGAGAAAGTTATGGAATTGCTTTTAGCTCAGGGATATAAAGTTAAGAGAGTTGGAGGTTAAAAATATCACTCCAAAATCTTTTAAAAGCCTAATATTATAACCATTACCCCAAAAATTAACACCCTTAATTTAAGCGTAAACTTGATTTCTGACTTATCAAAAGCAGTTTCTAACTATTTTAACTTCGTTTAGAACTCGCGAGATGGGTATGTCACACTCCACGAGATGGGTATGTCAGCACCGGTGAGATGGGTATGTGAGGAGTGCTGAGATGGGTATGTCACATAGCGTGACATGCCCATCTCGCGAGTTCTAAACGAAGTTAAAATAGTTAGAAACTGCTGCTTCTTCGTTTTAAACAAAGTCTATTAAGAGTGAAAAAGGAATTTATTTCTATTTAACTTGAATTAATTAGATTCAATGGTTTACAGAATAGTAGAAAATTTTGTTTTCGTTTTTTTTGTTTAGTATTATTTTAAATTTCAATTTATTTTGTTTTACTTTGCATTCAGGAAATTATTAATTTTCAACCATAGAGAAAACTAATCAAAGAAAAAATTATGAAGAAAAAATTATTGGTTTTTGCAATTCTTTTATTAGCATTAAATAGTGTTGTTTATTCTCAATTCAGTAAGTATATTATTGACACTTCAAAGGTTTGGTCGTACGTTGTAGTTTCTCAAACAGAGGCTCCCTATATTCCAACTACATATAGATATACTGAAATGAGAATTGGAGATGAGGTAAGTTTTAATGACACTCTTTATAGGAGAATTATAGCTTTCGGAATGAATAGTATGATTAGAGAAAAAGATGGAATTGTTTATTCAAGAAGAAGTATTCCTTACACTGAGGATATTTTTCAGCAAGAGGATGTTGTTATTTATAATTTTAATTTTAATGTTGGAGATAGCATGAATTATTATTATTATGATCATGGAACTATTATTCCTTATACATTTTATGTTAGTAGAGTTGATTCAATTAATATTGATAATACTTGGCTTAAAAGGATATTTATTGGTAATGATGTTTGGATTGAAGGAGTTGGAAGCATAGGGGGATTTAATTGGGCAGAATTAGTATTTGCTGATGGAGGGTATTATGGTTCTTATACTTATAATGTTTTAACTTGTATTCATCAAAATAATAATTTAATTTATACTTTTAATGATACATATCCAGAATGTGGAACAAGGGTGGGATTAAATGATGTTGAAGGAAAAGAGTTTTTTGCAAATATTTACCCTACTATTGTTAAGAATTACTTAACAGTTGAATCAAGTGTTTATCCTTTAAAAATAAGAATAATGGATATATTAGGAAGGGAGGTTGGAAAGGAAACTGTTTCAAGTAAAAAAGAAATAAATTGCTCTAATCTTGACAAAGGCATTTATAATTTTATTTTCGAAAAGAGTGATGGGAGAATAAAAACATGTAAATTTGTGGTTTCAAAATAAAAAACTACATATTTAAGATTAATGATTGACTTTGTTGCTCTCGACTTTGAAACAGCTGACCCTACTCATCCTTGTTCTTTGGGGATTGCTGTTGTTGAAGACTCTCAAATTACTTTGGTGAAGCATTGGCTGATTAAACCTGCTTGCTACCCCTATTTTCATTTCTATGCTCAAAAAATTCATGGCATTAAGAAAGAAGATGTGGAGTTTATGCCTAATTTTGGTCAGTTGTGGCAAGAAATAAAGCCTTTTATTGAAAATAAGACTTTAGTTGCTCATAATGCTGCTTTCGATATAAGTATTCTAAAAAAGACTCTTCAATTTTATAAGATTCCTGTGCCTAAGTTTAATTATTTCTGCTCCTATCTTACTGCAAGGATTGCGTGGAAAGACACCAAGAAAGCTTCTTTGGATTATCTTTGCGAGCAGGAACATATTGAATTTAAACATCATAATGCTGATTCTGATGCTTATGCTTGTGCAAAACTTTTCTTAAGGGAGTTAGAAATTTTGGGGATTGAAGACCTGAGGGATTTACAAAAAATTACAAGAAAGGTTGCAAAGGATGAGAGAATTGCCAAACAGGAAAGAGATATCTTAAAGGAATTGCGTCGTCAAGAAAAGTTAAGATTCAATGATAACTCCACTTCCTAAGCATAGATTTCCTTCTTTGTCGTAGATTACTCCAAACTGCCCTGAGGCTATTCCTTGAATTTTGTCCTTTGATTCAATTCTATATATATCGTTTATTTTCTTTAACTTACCTTCAGTGAAGTCGGGAGTGTGGCGGATTTTGAATAGTATATCTTTTTCACCAGAAAAGTCTCCCCAAGTGTCTTTGGTGATGAATTCAAAAGCACTTAGATTTACTACTTTTCCGTATTGTGTTTCGGGGTCATAGCCTTGAGAGGCATAGAGAATATTGTTTTCTATATCTTTTTTTACCACAAACCAAGGACCTCCACTTAGTCCAAGTCCTTTTCTTTGTCCTATGGTGTGGAACCAATATCCGTTATGGTTGCCTAATTTCTTTCCTGTTTCAAGTTCTATTATTTCTCCTTGCTTTTTTCCTAAGTATCTTTCAAGAAAATCATTATAGTTTATCTTCCCTAAGAAACATATTCCTTGACTATCTTTTCGAAAGGCACTTGGGAGATGGTTTTGTTTTGCAATTTCTCTGACTTCTTTCTTAAGTAAATTTCCTATCGGGAACATTAGTTTTGAGATTTGCATATAGTTAACTTGCCCTAAGAAATAGGTTTGGTCTTTTATTTTGTCTTTTGCTGTTGAGAGATAAACTAAATCTTCTATTTGAGTGGTTTTGCAGTAGTGACCAGTTGCTATTTTATCAAATTCATTTCCCCATTTATTAATAAAAGAGCCGAATTTGATTAATTTATTGCACATCATATCAGGATTTGGAGTAAGTCCTCTTCTAACAGCCTCAATTGTATAGGAAACAACATTCTCCCAATATTCTTCATGAAGGGAAACAACTTCAAACTTACAACCATATTTTTTGGCAATAAAAGAAGTAATCTCAATATCTTCTTCAGAAGGACAGTCAATATAGCCATGCTGGTCCTCCATTCCTATTTTAATGTAGAATATTGTAGGGTCGTAGCCCATCTCTTTCAATTGATGAACAACAACCGAACTATCAACTCCCCCTGAAACTAATGCAGCAATTTTCATGGTGCAAAGGTACAATTATTATAAAATATTTTTCTTATTATCACTTGTTTTCTATTTATTTTGCGGACATTTATTTGTTTGGTAATAATATAATATTTACCTTTGACGAAAATTATAATTAATTTATTTTGATAGCGATGAAAACACATGTTTATAAATTAGTTTTAGGGTTTTTATTAACCTCATTATTTAGCGTTAATAGTTATTCACAAGAATACGAGTATATCCCAATGGTAAAACCAGGCTTGCAGTTATGGACATGTGATGAAGGTTATTACGGGCATGATGATGAAGCATACAGGTTTAGAAGATATGCTCTTACAGATGAAGATACAATAATTGAGAATGAAACCTATAAAAAGCTTTATTCATTTACTAATAGTGAATTTGATCCTACAACAGCCACTTGTATAGGGGGGATGAGAGAAAATGCACAAAAACAAGTGTTCTATAGAGTAGGAGAAACAAATAAAATGATTTATGATTTTTCTCTCTCTATTGGAGATACATTATATGACTCTGATTATCCTGATTTAATTTTTCAAGTTGAAGATATAGATACTATTAATTATAATGGAATACAAAGAAGAGAGTTTACAATTCTAACCAATGGACTAATGGCAGCTATATGGATTGAGGGAATAGGAAATTATGAAGGATTATATTATCCTTTCCATACAAATACTGCTGAAAATTGGGGTAATACTCGCTGCTATATTTATAATGGAGATTTACTTTACTCCAATTATTCTCACGGAGGAAATAATTGTATAGACCCATTAATGGGAGTTGAAAACATTTCAGAAGATAATTCAATAACACTTTATCCTAACCCAACAAGCAAAGATGTAAATATTAGTTCCGAAAACATTATTAACTCAATAGAGGTATTTAATTCAATAGGTCAAAGGGTTTATCAAACAAAAGTTAATAGTAAATCAAAGAGTATCAGTATATCTTCTCTTTCAAAGGGTGTTTATATTGTTGGGTTAAATACTGATATAGGATATATAAAGAAGAAGCTTATTAAGAATTAGAGTTATTTTCTTTATATTGGAGTTGTCTGGCTGGTATATTCTTAGTAGCCAATTTAAAATTATTACGCCTTTCCTTTCTTTTGAAATTGAAGTTATTTATCTTTGCAAAACATTATTTGATTCAAAATTACACTAAGGGTTATGGGAAATTTCACACATCTACACGTTCATACTCAGTATTCTATTCTTGATGGTGCTGCAAGCATAAAAGGTTTAATGAAAAAGGCAAAGGAGTTTGGAATGACTGCTTTAGCAATAACTGATCATGGAAATATGTTTGGTGTGTTGGATTTTTTTGAAACCGCTCAAAAAGAAGGCATTAAACCTTTGCTTGGTTGCGAGATTTATGTTGCAAGAGGAAGCAGGTTTACAAAGGACGGAAAAAATATGAGTGGAGATCACTTAATTTTAATTGCAAAGAACTTTAAAGGCTATCAAAATCTTATAAAATTAAACTCACTTTCTTTTGACCCTGATGCATTCTATAGGACTTCAAGAATTGATAAAGAACTTCTTTTCCAATACTCTGAAGGCTTAATCTGCTCTTCTGCTTGTTTAGGCGGAATAATTCCACAACACATACTTTCAAACAATATTGCTGAGGCAGAGAAAATTGCTTTGGAATATAAAAATGTCTTCAAAGATGATTATTACTTTGAGCTTCAAAATCATGGTTTAGAAGAACAAGAGCTGGTTAATAGTAAACTTTCTGAAATTGGAGAAAAGCTTGATATAAAACTAATTGCTACTAATGATGTTCATTTTGTAAGTGCAAATGATTTTGATGCACATAAGATTTTGATTTGCTTGAACACCGGCAAAACAATTAGCGATGAAACAAAACTAATGTATAGTGGAAATGAGTATTTGAAAAGTTGTGAAGAGATGGAGTTGCTTTTTAAAGATTATCCTCAGGCAATAACTAATACTCAGGAAATTGTTGATAAGGTTGAGGTTTTTGACCTTCACCGTGAACCACTTCTTCCTATTTTTGATATCCCTGAAAGTTTTGGCACTCTTGAGCAATACAAGAATAAATACCCAATTGAAATTATTAAGGAAAATCTTTCCGAAGATGTTATTGAAGAAAAAGGTGGTTATGAAAAAATAATTAGAACAAAATTTGAAAATGCATATCTTCATTTCCTAACATATCAGGGAGTTAAAAAAAAATATGGAGAAGATATTTCAGAAGATTTGCAAGAAAGGATTAAGTTTGAACTCTCCACCATTGAGAATATGGGCTTCCCTGGTTATTTCTTAATTGTTCAAGATTTCATAAACTATGCTCAAGATGAGTTAGATGTTATTGTTGGTCCTGGGAGAGGCTCTGCAGCAGGAAGTGTGGTTGCTTATTGTTTGGGAATAACTGCAATTGATCCAATTAAATATGGACTTCTTTTCGAAAGGTTTTTAAATCCTGACCGTATATCCCTTCCCGATGTGGACGTTGATTTCGATGATGATGGACGAGCAAGAGTTTTGGAATATGTTCAACAAAAATATGGGCTTGATCATGTGGCACAAATAATAACTTTTGGCTCAATGGCAGCAAAAAGTGCTATTAGAGATGTTGCAAGGGTTTTAGAACTTCCTCTTGACCAATCGGATAAATTAGCTAAACTTGTTCCTGATAAACCAGGAACAACTCTTGAGCAGGCTTATAAAGAAGTTCCTGAACTAAAAAACGCACTTGAAAATGGTTCTAATTTAGTTAAGAAAACTCTAAAATTTGCAAAGGAATTAGAAGGCTCCGTGAGGAATACAGGAACTCATGCTTGTGGAGTTATTATTGGACCTGATGATTTATCAAAATATGTTCCTCTAACCTCAGCAAAGGATTCCAATATGATGGTTACTCAATTTGAGGGTAAATCAATTGAGTCGGTTGGTATGATTAAGATGGACTTTTTGGGTTTAAAAACTCTTTCAATAATTAAGGATGCTTGCTCAAATATTCAAAAGTCTCACCATATTCATATAAATCCAAGAGAGATTCCATTAGATGATTTAGCAACTTATGAGCTTTTCCAGAGAGGTGAATCCATTGGAACATTTCAATTTGAAAGCGAGGGAATGCGTCAGCATATGCAAAATCTTAAACCTGATAGGTTTGAAGATTTAATTGCCATGAATGCCCTTTATCGTCCAGGCCCTATGCAGTATATTCCAAATTATATAGCCCGCAAGAATAAGAGAGAGCCTGTTGTTTATGAAATTCCTGAAATAATGGAAAAATATTTGGGTGAAACATACGGAATTACTGTTTATCAAGAACAGGTTATGCAACTTTCTCAAGCCATTGCTGGTTTCACCAAAGGTCAAGCCGACAAACTTCGTAAGGCAATGGGAAAGAAGCAAAAGGAGGTGATGGATGAGTTGAAAGAAAAATTTATTAAAGGGAGCAAAGAAAAGGACTTAGATGTTGTTTTGGTTGAAAAGATATGGCAGGATTGGGAAAAATTTGCTGAATATGCTTTCAATAAGTCTCATTCAACTTGCTATGCCTATATTGCTTACCAAACCGCATGGCTAAAAGCTCATTATACAGCAGAATATATGGCTTCTGTCCTCACACATAATCTTAATGATATTAAGAAGATTACCTATTATATTGAGGAAACTCAAAAGCAAAAGATTCCTGTTTTAGGACCAGATGTTAATGAATCTGACCTTAACTTCACTGTAAATAAAAAAGGAGAAGTAAGGTTTGGGTTGGCTGCAATAAAAAGTGTTGGAGAGAATGCAGCAAAAGAAATTATGAAGGAAAGAGAAGAAAATGGACCATTCGCAAGTCCTTTTAACTTTATTCAGAGAGTTAGCCTTAAAACAATAAATAAACGCTGTATTGAAGCTCTAATTAGTGCTGGTGCATTTGATTGTTTTAGCAACATTCACAGGGCTCAATACTTTCAAAAGTTTAATAACTCAAATAATAATGAAGAAACCTTTGTTGAACGACTTATAAAATATGGAAATAGATATAAGGATATAGAAAATTCATCACAGGTTTCTATGTTTGGAGCAGAGGAAAATAGCGTTTTATATGAGCCAGAGATTCCTTATTGCGAGCCTTGGTCTACAATTGAACAACTTAAACACGAAAAAGAATCAATTGGGTTTTATCTTTCTGGACATCCTTTGGATAAATTTGCACTTGAACAAAAGTTATTTGTAAATACTAAAATTGAAGAACTTTCAGATGATTTATCTCCTTTAGAAGACAAAACTCTTTTTCTAACCGGCACAATTGTTGGATGTGAGAAAAAGACTACAAAAAATGGGAAACCTTTTGGAAAATTTATTTTTGAAGATGAAACAGCAAGCAGAGAAATTGCCCTATTTGGCAAAGATTACATCAATTTAAATAAATATATGATTGAAGGTCTATTTGTTTTGATTAAGGCAACAGTTCGGAAGAAAGGCTGGGGAGATGAAGCTTCAAAAGATACCTTGGAATTTAAAATTTTGCAAATAGAACAATTAGATGAGGTTTTAGATAAATACGGAAAAGCAATAAAACTTATTATACCTATTGAAAATATTAAGCCTAATTTTGTTGAGAAAATAACTAAAATAGCAAAAAAATCTAAGGGCAAATCTCATCTTACTTTCTTTGTTAAAGATGTCTCAGAAGATATTGAAGTTACGCTTAAATCAAGAAAACATCTTATATCTATTAATAAGTTTATGGAAGGCATTAAAGATATGATTGAAGATAAGACAATATATTCCTATGAGATTGAGAAATCCAGCATTTAGGGTAAGATTATATGAATAAGGTTTTTTGTAAATGAATAAAATTATTGATTTTGAAATTATAAAATCATTAGCCTTTGAAGCTGGTTTTCAAGACTGTGGAGCAGTTAGCTCAAAAGAATTTGATATTTCATCTCATTTTGATTGGTTAGAAAAAGGTTATAATGCTGAAATGCAATATCTAAACAAAAATATTGATAAAAGGAAAAACCCATATCTCCTACTTGAAAATGCTCAAACAATTTTTAGTTTTATTCTCTCGTATAACACCCAAGAATTTGCAAACATGCATTTTAGCCAAAATGAGGAGTCAAAACATTTATTAAAATTTGCTTCCTATAGCTATTTTGAAGACTATCATAAAGCAATAAAAAGGGCTTTATATTGGATAATTAGCTGCATACAAGATATTTATCCTGAATTTAAAGGTATTGCTTTTGTTGATTCCTCTCCCTTTTCAGAAAAAATGGTTGCAAGAGAAGCTGGCTTAGGTTGGATTGGAAAAAATTCAATTCTAATTAACAAGAGTTATGGCAGTAAAATCCTAATTGGAGAAATCATAACAAACTATTCTACAAACTATAAGGCTCAAATTGTTGATGATTTATGTGAAGATTGTAAGCTCTGTATTGAAGCTTGTCCTAACAATGCGATAAATTTAAATAAAACAATTAATTGCAATCTTTGCTCATCGTATCACAATATGATTAATAAGGAGAGTGTTCCAAAGAATATAAATTTAGATGGCTATATTTATGGTTGTGATATATGTTTGAATGCATGCCCCTGGAATAAGAAGCCAAGAATCTTTAACTCAAAGATTCTTGGCTTAAATCCTAATATGCAGAAACTTATTGATTCAATTAATAATAATTCAGATAAGTCAATTTTCAACAAAGCTAAAAAGAATTCAGCAATTGAAAACATTAAGTTTCAAAAACTCCTTTCAAATATTGAGAAATCAAAGGAAGATTTTTTAAGCTAAATCTCTTATTATTAGAAACTAATTATATAAGGTAATCTCGCCTGAACTCCTTGCATATCTGAAATATTTTTAAGTTGTAAGAAAAATGAATATGGCTTTCCTAATTCTTTAGTGAAGAGCTTCATTTCCACTTCACTTCCCATTGCATCCATTATTTGTTCTGTTAGACCCTTTGTTTTTGGAAGTGCAATAATCGAATATTCTTTAAGTTTAGCCTCATTTGACGCAATTTCAATTGCTTTATACAAACCACCATATTCATCAACCAAACCAATTTCTTTAGCATCTTTCCCTACCCAAACTCTTCCTTTTGCAATGCTATCAACATAGGTATCAGTTAGGTTTCTTCCTGTTGCAACTCTATGAACAAAGTTTTTATAAAAAGCATCTATACTTCTTTGCATAATCATTCTTGTGTCTGAAGACATTGGAGATACTCCGCTAATAAATACTGAATTTTTATGTGTTTGAACTGTATCAAATCCAATTCCAATACTTTTCTTTAATGCTCTTCCGAAATTAGGAATCACCCCAAACACTCCTATTGAACCTGTTAGGGTTGTAGGGTTTGCAACAATTTTTGTAGCTCCACAAGCCATTTCATATCCTGCTGAAGCTGCCAAATCTCCCATTGAAACAATAACTGGCTTTATTTGTTTAGCTTTAAATATTTCATTAGTCATTTGTTCTGAAGCAATTGCATCTCCCCCTCCTGAATTTATCCTAAGCACAATTGCTTTCACTCTTTTATTTTTAACTGCTTTTCTTATTTCTTCCACAATTGTTTCGCTTCCAATTGATAAGTCTCCTCCTTTTCCTTGACCTACATCACCAAAAGCATAAATAACTGCAATTTGATCCTTAGATTTATTTGGTAAAATGTCAACAATTGAACTTCTATAACTCTTATATTGTACCCAATTTATCTTCGAATTATTTAAATCTTTCTTAATCTTTTCCTGTAAATCAGTTCTAAAGGTTAATTTATCAACATATTTATTCTTTAAGGCATCTTCTGCTATAAAGCTTTCAAGATTAGATACATTTTTGTTTAGAGTTTGAATATCTATCTTTCTTGATACTGCCATATTATTTGAAATATAATCCCAAATTGAACTAATATAGGCCTTAACTTGTGTTCTATTTGCCTGGCTCATCTTATTGTTTATAAACATCTCTCCAGCACTCTTAAAGTCGTTGTTTGCAGGACGAAGAAGCTCAACATCTATATCAAACTTATCTAACATATCTTTTATAAACATTACTTGCCCTCCAAGTCCGGTTAATTGTACATGACCAACTGGGTTAAGATAAATTTCATCAGCAACGGTTGCAAGATAATAAGCATTTTGAGTGTAGGTGTCACTGAAGGCATAAATCTTTTTCTTTGAACTCTTAAAGTCTAATAGAGCCTCTCTCATTTCTTCAACTGTCGCCCATCCATTGGCTTGAAGAAGTGATAAATCTAACATTATTGCCTTAATTTTATCATCAGTTTTGGCTTTCTTAATAACTGAAATAAATTCAGTTAAGCCAATAGATGAATTAGAATTAATTTCGGAAGAACTTGATAATAGGGCAGTAAAATCACTAATCTCCCTATCATAAATAGGTTTATCTAATTTTAGAACCAATACCGAATTATCATTGATTTGTGGTGTTGCACTTGTTGAAGAGGCAATTATTGAAGTGCCTACAACAAAGAAAATTATTACCAATAATATGGTTGATAAGAATACTCCTAAACAAGAAGCAAACATAAATTTAAAAAACTGCTTCATAATATTAATGTATTAAATTATTAATTTTTTTCTATTTTATCTATTTTTTCAGCCCTAATAATGTTAGATTCTTCAAGAACAACAAGAATATCTACCTCTAAGCTATCAATCCTTACTGCAAAATTATGTTTATTCCCTCTTTTAACCACACCAACCAATCCTTCAAAAGGTCCGTCAATAATTTTTACCATATCTCCTTGGTTAGGCCTAATATTATTTTCAAGTTCAATGTCAATTTCATTTTCCTGAATTAATTTTAGGGATTCAATTTGATATTGGGGTATTGGACAAGGTTTTTTGTCGAACCAAACGAACTTTACACATCCATTTATTTTAAGAATATCCCACATATCTTTTACTTCAATAAAAACAAAAACATATGAAGGAATTAATGGCATTTCCACCATTTTCTTTCTATCCTTCCATTGTCTTAAACATTTTTTTATGGGAAGAAAAGCTTCATAATTGTTTCTCAACAATTCCTTTTCAACAACCTTTTCTTTTCTTGGTTGAACATATAGGGCAAACCAATTTTTCATAATTAAAACTCTATTTCTTTTTCTGTTCCATATGAAACATCTTATTTAAGTACTTGTTATTAAATAGAATTATTATAATATTGAATCTATTAATCCCTCATCACAAATATTCGGGATTGTAACCCTAAGCTTTGGCTCTTGCTCCATTGCTCTCTTTATTGCAAATATTGCTCCTTCGTTTCTAGCCCAACTTCTTCTAGAAATACCATTATTCACATCCCAAAATAACATTGAACGTAGTCTTCTTTCTGCATCATCAGATCCATCAATAACCATTCCAAATCCTCCATTGATTACTTCTCCCCAACCAACGCCTCCTCCATTATGGATAGAAACCCAAGTTGCTCCACGGAAACTATCTCCAATACAGTTCTGAACAGCCATATCAGCAGTAAAAGAAGAGCCATCATATATATTTGAGGTCTCTCTATATGGAGAATCTGTTCCAGATACATCGTGGTGGTCTCTTCCTAAGACAATAGGTGCTGAGATTATACCCTCTTTAATGGCTTTATTAAACGCTGAGGCTATCTCTGCTCTACCTTGGGCGTCTGCGTACAAGATACGTGCTTGAGAGCCTACAACAAGCTTATTCTCCTTTGCTCCCTTTATCCATTGAATATTATCTCTCATCTGTTGTTGTATCTCCTCAGGAGAGGTCTTAGCAATGTTTTCTAAAACTTCCATAGCTATCTTATCAGAAAGATCTAAGTCTTCAGATTTTCCTGAAGCACAAACCCAACGGAAAGGTCCAAAACCATAATCAAAACACATTGGTCCCATTATATCTTGAACATAAGAAGGATAACGGAAGGTTCCCTTATCGTTCATAATATCTGCTCCTGCTCTTGAAGCCTCTAATAAGAAGGCATTGCCATAGTCGAAGAAATACATTCCTCTTGAAGTAAGAGTATTTACGGCTTCAACATGTCTTCTAAGAGATTCTTGCACCTTTTCTTTGAACTTTGCTGGCTCTTCAGCCATCATTCTATTTGCTTCTTCAAAGTTTACTCCTACTGGATAATATCCTCCAGCCCAAGGATTATGTAAAGAGGTTTGGTCTGAACCTATTTCAACATTTATATTATTCTCTGCTGCATATTCCCAAAGGTCAACAACGTTTCCTTGGTATGCAAAAGATACAACTTCTTTATTTTGGCGAGCTTGAGCCACTCTTGCCCAAAGCTCTTCCAAATTATCATAAACTTCATCAACCCAACCTTGAGAATGACGAGTATATGTTGCCTTTGGATTAACCTCAGCAGTAATAGAAACACAGCCTGCAATATTTCCTGCCTTAGGTTGTGCACCAGACATTCCACCAAGTCCTGCAGTAATAAATAACTTACCACCAAGACCATCTTTTCCTATCTTTCTTCCTGCATTCAAGACAGTTATAGTTGTTCCATGAACAATTCCTTGTGGTCCAATATACATATAAGAGCCAGCCGTCATCTGTCCGTACTGTGTAACACCTAGTGCATTGAATTTCTCCCAATCATCTGGCTTTGAGTAATTAGGAATCATCATACCATTAGTTACAACAACTCTTGGTGCATCCTTATGGCTTGGGTATAAGCCCATTGGGTGTCCTGAGTACATTACTAAGGTTTGTTCGTCTGTCATTTCTGCTAAATACTTCATAGCTAGACGATATTGAGCCCAGTTTTGGAAAACAGCTCCATTACCTCCATATGTAATTAACTCATGTGGATGTTGAGCAACAGCATAATCAAGATTGTTTTGAATCATTAGCATTATTGCAGCAGCTTGCTTACATTTTGCTGGATATTCTTCTATTGGACGAGCATACATCTTATAATCAGGGCGTAAACGATACATGTATATACGTCCATATTTCTCTAATTCTTCTGCAAACTCTTTAGCAAGTTCTGCATGAAATTTTGGATCGAAATATCTTAAAGCATTTTTTAAAGCTAATTTCTTTTCATCCTTAGTAAGAATATCTTTTCTTTTTGGAGCGTGGTTTACTGTTAAATCATAATCTTTTTTAGCAGGCAATACTTCTGGAATACCCTCTAAAATAGCTTGTCTAAAATCCATAGTTAATTTATTATTGTTATTTATTAATATTCAATCTACAAAAGTAATCAAATTAAACCATTTGACAAAAATAAATCCTTCTAATAAATATAATCTACTCATAAATAAAATATGCTCATTCCTGATTTATTGTTTTGTAATTTGCAATACCCAAAAAATACTATTTGATTATAGAAAAATAGAATCAAGTTCTACAAAAATAGAATCAAGTTCTACGGGAATAGAATCAAGAGATAGAAAAATGGATATATATATTCATTGAAGTCTGAAAAATAATTGATTAGTTTATTTTCTCACGTGAAACATTATCTATTATAAGTTTTAATAAAGTCCTTTATTATATTGCAAAGGTCAATATGTTTTGTGAAAGATAAATCTTTACCGTTATCATAGATTGTGTGGTATTCATTGTATTCGCATCCAAAGGTGAAAATGAAAAAGGCCGGCACTCCTTTTTGAACAAATGGACAGTGGTCGGAATTGCATGACTCCCCTCCTATCCTAATTTGATTGAAATAGCGTTTTTCATCGTTTATGTTTTGAATTTGAAGTGATGCATTTTTTTCTTTTTCTCCATTAATTAAGGCTATTCCTCCAGAACCTGTTCCACACATATCTAAATTTAATAGAAATTTCACCTTACTTAAATCTATTAAAGGATTTTCTGCTGCATATTTTGCTCCTAAAAGTCCCATTTCTTCTGCGGAGGTAAAAATAAAAACAATTGAATACTCTGATGGATTTTTTGAATAGTAATTGGCTAAATCTAAAAGTACTGAAACTCCACTTGCATTATCATTTGCACCAGGAAAATAACACTCCTTCCCTATTTTTCCTAAATGGTCATAGTGTGCAGTGAAAACATATAGACTATCTATATATTTTGTTCCTTCAACCATTGCCCAAACATTTTGTGTTGAATAGCTTTCTTCCCAATTCGCTTTAATAGAGAGTTGGAGATAATCTATTTTCTTTTTAATTAACTTATCCCTTAACTCTACAACAGGAAATTTATACACTCTATAGCCTAATGGGTATTGCATTTTGCCACAATTTTGAACAATTGCAAGCTTTGGAATTATACTATCTTGGTCAAGAGCTCTTAGAAATCCTGTAATGCTCCCTATATTAGATGTTTTTAGATCAAATAATAGTATTTTCCCTCTATATTTTTCTATTTTTCCAATTGATTTAATATTATTTAGTTCAATTAATATTGGTTTTTCTTTTTTAACAACTAATTCTGTTGAAGGTGAGGAGCCAAAGACAAGGAATTCTTCTCCTAATTTTAAATATAAACTATCTTTTGAATGAAGTTTTAGCTTTGCTTGTTCTATATTGTTGATTTTTAGATTAAAATTCTGTTGATATGGATTATTATTTATGGACTTCAAATTATTTATAATAAGTTCTCTTTCAATAAAATTAGCTGTTTTTTTATCCCCTTCATCTTGATATCCTCTTCCTCCAAAAGCTTCTGAGGTTAGAGAGTCGAGGCAATAATGTGTATATTTATATGATTGAGCATTTGCAACATTTGCAATTAATAAAACTAATACTAATAGTCTAATTTTCATTTAATGTGTTATTATTTATTTGTTTGTATTAATAATCTTTGATTATACCACTCTTTCTTCCAAATTGAATCTTCAATTATATTAAAATCTTTTCCAACACTCCTACCCTTTCCATCCTTACTAATTTTTCTTGCATTACCTTCAATAATTTGTTTTTTAATTTCATCAATTATTTGAATATCAGAGACCTTATCCATTTTTAAAAAAAGATATATACCCAATTCATTATTAAATTTATCCATCATTTCTGAAGCATAATCGTAGCCTGAATTAGCAGTGGTTTTAAATACTTTCTTATTATAACTTTCATAAATGTTGCCAAACCTCCTTGCTTTTTCAATTCCTATTTCAGAGGATAGTTTA
>Ga0172378_10000527_pt1 | contig 33723 bp, 31 predicted proteins | sample GrowelOW332metaG_FD_119755 | JGI IMG/M metagenome (GOLD analysis project Ga0172378, IMG submission 119755) | Groundwater microbial communities from an aquifer near a municipal landfill in Southern Ontario, Canada - Pumphouse #3_1 metaG | ecosystem: Environmental > Aquatic > Deep subsurface >...
AATGCTCAAGGTATATTCTCCTTCCGTCGGAACGGTATTGATGTTCGAGTATTGCGCAAGATACTACTATACCGTTTTTCCCCGTCTTTGTACAGTCCTGCCAAAGAGGCGAGGTAGGTATCGGACTATGTGCGTCGTTTCGTCCCCACGCTTTAACAGCTACATAATCTATGCCACAACCCCAAAACCACACGCTAGCCACCCCAGAGTGGTTTTTTCATGCCCATACCTGTAGCTTTTAAAAAACAATATGCTTCATCTCCCTGGTCCTCCAACGGCTGCTGGAGCTGCGGCTCGGCTGGCGATACTCGTCCAAGTCGATCCAGCGGCCGCGTCCCCATCATCGATTCGAACAAGCGGCGCAAGCAGCAGCGCGTGCTCTCGCCAGCCGAGAAGCAACGGTTCAAGATACGTTCCACCGTAGAACGCTCCAATTCCCATCTGAAGGATTGTCTGATCTCCACGAAGATCATGGTACGGGGGCCGGAGAAGGTGTCCCATTGCCTGATGACCGGCGTGCAGTGTCTTGCGGCGATCAAGATATTGCAGTATTGCATCCTGCCGGACCTACAGGAAACGGCATAGCGACAGGAAGAACGATAGCGATTCCACCTGTCGGGGGACAGGTGCGTCTTCCCATGCCCGACCGACGGGAGATTCGGAGTGATCTTTCGTTCAAGGCCGCAAACCAGCCGGTCTGACACTTCGGTTTGAAGATAATGACATCAGTTCAGGCAGGCAGATTCACGATGCTCGCTCTTTTTGCAAGAGTCTCAGCATATTAGATGTTCGCTGTAAAAAGTGTGATACAATCTCTGATTATCGTTGCTATTTCTGATTATGTGTGCTTTACTGTGCCTGTATCATAGTCTGGGGGTGTATCCATGTACCGATTCGCCATTGAAAGACTATATAAATGGAAACAAAGCAAGCACCGCAAGCCGCTGATCATTGAGGGCGCGCGGCAGGTCGGCAAGACCTGGCTGATGAAAGAATTCGGCTCCAAGGCGTATGAAAATACTGTATATATTAACTTCGACTCCAATTCAAGGATGGCGGAGCTTTTTGCGTCCGACCTGAACACCGACCGCCTTGTCATGGGGCTGGAGCTTTATGCCGGTCATAAGATTGACGCTGAGAATACGCTGCTGATTTTTGACGAGGTGCAGGAGGTGCCGAGAGCGCTTTCCTCCCTCAAATATTTTTATGAGAACGCGCCACGGTATCATATTATCTGTGCAGGTTCGCTGTGGGGCATTGCACTCCATGGAGGCACGTCGTTTCCCGTGGGCAAGGTGGATTTTCTCAAGCTCTATCCGCTGTCTTTCCGAGAATTTCTGATGGCGACCGGCAATGAGCGGTTCGCTGAGCAGCTTGACAAGCAGGATTATGAGATGATCACATCTTTTAAGCAGACCTACATCGACGCGCTCAAGCACTACTATTTCGTGGGCGGTATGCCGGAAGCTGTCGTGAACTTTTCCGAAAACAAGGACTTCAACGAGGTGCGGGAGATCCAAAAGCGTATCTTAGCGGCATATGAGCAGGATTTTTCCAAACACGCGCCCTATGAGATCGTGCCGAAAATCCGCATGATCTGGAACAGCATTCCGTCTCAGTTGGCAAAGGAAAATAAAAAGTTTATTTACGGCCTTGTCCGCGAGGGCGGTAGGGCGAAGGAATACGAGACAGCGATCATGTGGCTCACTGATTGCGGGCTGGTGCACAAGGTCAGCAGGGTAAACGCCGCAGGAATCCCGCTGAAAGCCTATGAAGACTTGCGGGCATTCAAGCTGTTTCTTGTGGATGTGGGGCTGCTTGGCTGTATGACCGGCCTGAGGCAACGCACGCTGCTTGACGGCAACGACATGTTCACCGAGTTCAAGGGCGCGCTGACTGAGCAGTATGTCTGCCAGCAGTTCAAAGCCATTGAGGATTTGGGCGTTTATTATTATACCAACGACCGCGGCTCCTGTGAGGTGGATTTCGTCATCGATACCGGCGAAAAAGTCATCCCGGTGGAGGTCAAAGCCGAGGTCAATCTCAAAGCCAAAAGCCTGCGAGTGTATAAAGATAAGTTCGAACCGGAAATCTGTGTCCGCACATCCATGGCAGACTATAAAAAGGAAGACTGGCTTACAAATCTGCCGCTGTATGCGGTAGAAGAGATTCAACAGGTTTTTCATAACAGGTCATAAGTTGCAGGAGTCAACTACTTCGAATCCAGGAAGGCAAGCGCACCGCCGGAGGGATTCAACTCGATGATAAGCCTGATCAAGCACAGGGCGAGGTAGGCATCGGACTATGTACGTCGTTTCGCGCCTCGACGGAGCGCTTCTTCGACGATCAGTTCCGCCACATCCTCAGGAGCAAGCGAGTCGGTCTCGATCACCATGTCGGCTACGGAGGACGCATCCTCATTGTCGATGCCGTAGATGCGCTTGTATCGGGTGGTGTCGCGGCGGTCCCGACGCGCCGTCTCCTCCAGGCGCTGTTCGTAGGATCCACCCTCGCGTCGGTGGATGCGTCGGGCGCGTTCTTCGGTCGTGGCGGTCAGATAGACCTTCAGGTCGGCCTGATCGAGCATCCAGATAGCAAGACGAGAACCGAGGACGCAGTCCTCCTGCTCCATGGCCATGGCCACCTGGCGGGCGTCCAGTTCCTTGTCGATGGAGTCGTCCTTCTCGGCCATATGGCAGAAATCCCAGAATTCGATCCCTCGTTCCTGCGCCATGTTGCGGAACGTGAAGTTGATCATGGGATAGCCGAGCCGCTCGGCGACAAGGGTGGTGACGGTGGTATTGCCGCACCCGCTTTTTCCAGAAATGGCGATTCGCATGGGAGCCCCCTACTCTCTCTACTTATTCTATATTCCGGATCTGCTCCCTGATATTCTCCAGGGAGTCCTTCATTGCCACGACCTGCAGATTGACTTCTACCATCTGGCTCTTGCTACCGATGGTGTTGATTTCGCGATTCATCTCCTGGCACAGGAAATCGAGCCGCTTGCCAACCGGTTCTGCGTTGTCCAGCAACTTGCCGAATTCTTTCAGATGGGTGCCAAGTCGTACGATCTCCTCGTTGACCGAATACTTGACGAGCATGACGGCCACTTCCTGCAGGAACCGGCCTTCGTCGTAGCCTTGGGAACCGAGCATCTCCTCGAACCGGGAACGAAGGTTCGTCTTGACCATATCCTCCAGTTCCCGAGCATGGGTTCTCACCACGTCGAGACCGCCCGAGAGCTTGCCGGACAGGAGCGAGAGATCCCGCTTGGTTGCCTCCCCCTCCCGTGCCTTGCTCGCGCCGAACTGCTGCAACGCGGCATCCAGCGCCTGGAACAGCGGCAGGCGGTATATCTCGGCGTCGTTCTGACGGATGCTGGTTATGACGCCTTCGGCTTGGGCGAAATCGGACAAGTCGTAGACAGGGGCGTCCATTCCGATCACCCGGGCGATCTCGTCGTACGCGGCCTTGTACCTGAGCACAGCCTGGTCGTCGACCACCACCTGCATGTCGCTCGCCAACTGCTTGACCCGGACGGACACTTCCACGTGTCCGCGCCCCGCATGCTGTTTGACACGTTCGTCGATCTCAATCTCAAACGGAGCAAGATAGTACGGGATATTGTGGACGATGTCGAGGAAACGGTTGTTGTAGGACTTCACTTCGACGGAAATCTGGAACTGTTCGGTCTGGATCTCGTGGTATCCGTACCCGGTCATGCTCTTCATCGGCTATACTCCATTGTGCGATTCTTGACGAATCCGGGCCACGGCGAGGGACAACGCCCGGTTGTTGCCGGCTCCCATGGTAATACACAAATCGCCTTGTTGCAACCAGCCGGCAAGGATGGCTGCGGCCTGCGCGTCATCCTGGGCATAGACAACAGCCGCCAATCGCGTACGCATCGAACGCAGCATTCTGTCTGAAAGCGCGTCGGCTAGGGCGCGGGAAATATCGTCGTTCGGAGAGACATCGTGTCGAGCCGATGCGTAGGTAGCCTGGACGATGACTCGGTCGGCCTGGGACAGTGCGGCGACAAAGTCGTCGAAGTAGGCCTTGCTTCTGCTGGCGGTGTGGGGAGAGAACGCCACGACCAGCGTCCTGGAGGGGAAGCGCATCCGCAACGATGCCAGCGTGGCCCGAATTTCCGTCGGATGGTGCGCATAGTCGTCGATATACGTTATTCCATCCTGCTCCAGGACGATTTCGCTTCTGCCGATGCATCCGGGAAAGGCCGAGGCATCGTTGAGCATCGCCCCCAGGACGGTGGCGAGCGCTTCGTCGCAGACTAGCGCATCCGGTTCCAGATAGAGGCGCGGGTTCGGCCGGTCGAGCAACATGCAGGTCGCCAGCAGTGCGCCTCCGACGATGTCGCCGATCAATTCCCTGCCGAACAGCTGTGCAAAGAAGCACCGCCCTTGCAGCAGCGCGACCTCGTAGCCGGCCTTGCCGGCGGGGATGTCCCGGTGCCACAGGCCCGATGCTTCGCGGATTGCGAACGGTCCGTTCTCGCGGAAGCCGTATTGAATGACCATCAGATCGGGACGGTTCCGCTTCGCCCAAGCGGCGAGTTCCTTCGCGCCGGCATCGTCCGAACAACAGATCAGGAAGCCGTTTTTCGCCAGATGCGACACGAACGTTCGAAACGAAGCCTTGACCGCGGCGATATTCGGGAAGTAGTCTGGATGATCGTGCTCTACGGTGGTGACAAGCGCACCGCGCACTGTGTAGGCAAGGAAATGGTCTTCATATTCACACGCCTCCAACAATCCGACTTCGGAACCTTGCCAGATGCCTGCTACTTGCGGATGGCCGTCACGGCTCTGTACAGCGGCGCCATAGAGGGCAAAGAACGGGTATTCCTTGCGGACCGGGCGGGAAAGCAGCCAGGCGGCGCAACCGGTGGTGGTGGTCTTTCCGTGGGTGCCGGCCACAGCGTAGCAGACGCATTGTTCCGACATGGCGGCGAGCATCCGGGGATAGGTCAGCACTTCGATTCCACGTCTCACGGCTTCCGCCAATACAGGACAGCTCTCAATCTTCCATGCGCTCGAATGGACGACCAGCGCGGCGTCGGCTGGCAGGAGGACTGAATCGAACCCGATGGAAACAGGAATCGCGGCATCCGAAAGCAGTGCGTCGGTTGCGAATACTTCGGCGGTATCGCAGCCTGTCACATCGGCTCCGGCATGGGAAAGCAACACGGCGAGTGACGCCATGCCCGTCCCTTTGATCCCGACAAGAAACACATGCTTTCCAGTAAAATCCATCGCGAGCCTCCGTACGTGCAACGGAATCAGTATACAGCATGTAGCATGCAAGGAGAAAGTCGCGGATCATGATCTGCTACGAGTTTTTCAGAGCCTGATGCAAATGCTGAACGTGGCGCCACCAGGAGGAAACGCGACGGCGCCTACATTTTTTCCATCAAGGCTTCCGGAGGGATGTTCCATCGTCCTACAGGACGTCCAGGAAGGGGCTCATGGCATGAACACCCTCCGATCATTTCTCCGGGCACAAAAAAAGACTGCCGAAAGGACAGCCTTTTCAACGGAACGCAGATCGCCTCAGGCGTTCTTGATCTTCGCACTGCACTGCTTACAGATCTTCTTCTTCTCGCCGTCGAACTCCGCTTCGTAGAGCACCTTGATTCCGGTGCGCTTGCACACCGGGCAATCGCCGCGCCCATGATTCTTCTCCTTCCGGATTCCGGTCCCTCTATGTGCCTTGGCCATATGTGTAACTCCTTGCTTGGTATAAAACGCTACCGTATGACTATACTTGCGTACATCGGCTATGTCAAGGAGTCGCCGGCAGTATGCACCGAGGAAGGATCCGCTACATGGAGAAGCTCAGCGCAAGGGACCACAGGACGGAGTCTGCGTCGCTCGTTTCGCCTAGATACCATGACACGGGGATTTGGCAGAACAGGTCGACGCTGAAGTTCTCCAGGCCGGCACCCAAGCCGAACGTCTGGAGGGCGTCGGCGGCCGAAAACGAGAACATCTTCTCAAGACTCGCCTTCTGTTCGACATAGCCGGTACGCAGGTATACTGACCAGTCGGGGTACAGCTGGACAGTCAGTTCCGCACCGAGGCGAAGCTCGCGGGTATCGTCGTCGCCGAGATGGTAGAAGTCGCCGGCGCACTGGAACACGAGCATGCTCAGCTGGTTGTCGCGGGTATAGGTGGGGGTCTTGAAGGAGACGCCGCAGGTCAGCGTGTCGAACACTCCCGTGCCCGACAGGACCGCTGTGTCGGCACCACTGGAGGACACGAGGCTTTCGGTGCACAGCCCCATGCTGACCCAGTCGTTGTTCAGCTGGATGCCTAGCCCGATGTTGAAGAAGTCGGAATTCTCGACAGGAACGTAGCGTTCGAGCAAGGTTTGGGTCAGATAGCCGAAGAACGGATTCTGTTCAGAAATCGTGATGTTCTCACGTACCGATCGGTTGCCACCGCGCAGGAAGGCGCCGATGCCGAGGTTCCTGAAGCCGAATGCGAAATCCAGCTGGATCAAGGAATGGTAATATGCGTCATACGTGGCGGAGGTTCCGTCGATCGTCCGGTTTGAGAGACGATTGTCCAGCTGGATGGTGAGACCGAGGTTCCGACCGGAAAAGGAAAGGTCGAAGCCGAATTCCGACTGCTGCATCAGCGCCACGGGTTCCCCAGCCTGCATGGCGGCCGGAACGACGGCGTCGCCGAAGCTGACGGAGGCGTAGAAACTGGAATCTTTCTCCAGCCCGCGGAAGTAGAGGGCCGCCGGATTGGATGTCATGGAGGCATGGGTCTCCGAAAGCGACACACCGACCAGCCCCATTCCCTTCGAACGGACCGAACCTGCGTCGGGCAACGCCGATGCATGCGGGGAAGACGCTGCGAAAAGCAGGATCGCGCAGACCAGAGCTCCGGTTCGCTGTATCCGTCGTCTTTTCATTCCTTCCCTCCCCGCGGAGTCGTTCACGCCAGCAGTTTCCCGATCGCCTTCGCCAGCTGGTCAGGACAGGAAGTGTCGCGCCGCCCGCAGGTGATGCCCGCCAGCTTGTCCTTGACCTCGGATGCAGGCTGTCCGACGCACAGGACCGCCAGACCCTTGTGGTTGCCATCGCACCCTCTGACGAACTCCACGCCCGTCACGATACCTTTCTCATCTATGGAAACGGAGATGCTCGTCGCGCAGATCCCCGATGGTCTGTATGTGATGTTTTTCTCGCTCATGTCGCAGTAGACTCCGCATTCAGCATAGCAAAAAAAGCCGAGGTCCGCCATCCCATTCCGGCATTTTTCGACAAGGGGGGGGGAATGCAGGGTCGCGCCTTCGGGAAAAGACGCCGGAAGCGCAGACATGATCCGCCGGTAAAGGAATCGGGACTCTCCCCGACTGGTATCGACCATGACGAGATCGCGTACGATCCCGATTGCGCGGTCGCCGGAATCTTGCTACGATGGACGTATGAGACGACTAGCGGAACTCTGCTCCCTGCTCGCCGGCCCCGCGGACCGGCTGCTCCCCACCGACATCGAGGCGGGGAGCGTCGATTACGAACTGTCCACACTCACCTACGACTCACGGACCTGCCGCGACGGCTGCGCGTTCTTCGCCTTCGACGGCATCCATACCGACGGACAACGCTATATCGACCAAGCCATCGAGCTCGGAGCCCGCCTGGTCGTCTGCCCTTCGGAACCTGCCACAGTAACCGACGGCGTGCAGTATCTGGTCACTTCCCACCCCAGACGGATGTTCGCACGGTTCTCCGAAGCATGGTTCGACCATCCGTCGAAAGCAATGCGCATCGTCGGCGTGACCGGAACCGACGGGAAAAGCAGCACCTGCGACTTCTTGTGGCAGATGCTGGAAAGCAGGGGGATCCGAGCAGGGTTGCTGGGCACTGTGGCAATGGACGACGGATCGACGCACGGACCGAGCCCCTACCGGCAGAGCACCCCCGAAGCATTCGAAATCCAGGCGTTCCTCGACCGCTGCCGGCGCAACGGACTGAAGACCGTGATCCTTGAAACAACCAGCCATGCGCTGAGCGAACAGTACGACCGGCTGGCCGGCATAGAATACGCATGCGCCGTCTATACCACGATCAGCAGCGAGCACCTCGAGTTCCACAAGACCTTGGACGCCTACGTCGAAGCCAAACTCAACCTGGCCCGCAGGATCGCCGACGACGGTTGCCTCGTCCTCTGCGACGACAACCGCTACGCCGCACGGATCCTTGGCGCCGCGCCGGAGCACGCTACCGTCGTCACCTGCCATATCGGTTCCGAAGAAGATCAGGCGCAGACAGCCATAAGGGCGGACATCCTCGACAAGACCCTCGAAGGCTGCTCCTTCGTCCTCCGCGGAACCCCAGGAAGGATCTATCGCTTTCCCATCGGTTCCCCCGTGTTCCTGAGCAACGCCATCGAAGCGCTGACGGCCGCCTCCCTGCTGACCGGCGAACCGATCGAAACCCTCGCCCCGGCGATCGAAGACATCCGTCCGGTGCCCGGACGGTTCAACATGATACCGAACACCCTCGGATTCACAGTAATCGTCGACTTCGCCCATACCGCCGACGCATTCTCCCGCCTGATGGGAGAACTGCACGCCATGGCCCCGTCCGCCCGCCTGATCGCCGTATTCGGAGCCGCCGGGGAACGCGACACCAGCAAACGAGCCCCGATGGGCAGGCAGGCGGCCACGTGGTGCTCGGTCATCTACCTTACCGACGAAGACCCGCGCAACGAACCCTCGCAGGCGATCTTCGATGACCTCGAGGCGGGCATCCCCGCCAGCCTCGCATCCAGGCGGGAGATCCATAGGATCGCCGACCGCAGACAGGCCATCGCCGACGCCCTCTCCGAAGCCCGGGAAGGGGACATCGTTCTGTTCCTCGGCAAAGGACATGAACGGAGCATCGAATACGAGAACGGACGGAAACTGCCCTGGGACGAAACGCAGACGATCGCTCAGGAGCTCGCACGCCTGACCGCCTGCAAGGAGAACTGCCAGCTATGAGCCGCATCGCACTCCTGTACGGAGGCCGCTCAACGGAACACGAAGTATCCGTCGATTCGGCGAAGAACATATTCCAGGCACTGATCGGAAGCGGTTTCGACGTAACATGCGTCGGCATCGCGAAGGACGGCACCTGGCACCTGCAGGATCCGGCGGACACGCACGACGGCCTGCCCGGCGTCGTGACGCGCAGGGACGGCGACGACGTGTACGTCAAGCCCGGACTCGGACTGTGGGATGCGAACGGACGGCTTGCGATCGACGCCGTACTGCCGGTCACGCACGGCACCGAAGGGGAGGACGGCCGCCTGCAAGGCCTCTGCGACCTGGCCCATCTGCCCTGCGTGGGTTGCGATGCCCCTAGCAGCACCGTCGGCATGCACAAGGACATGGCCAAACGGCTGTTTTCCGCCGTCGGAATCCCCGTAGTACCGTCCATCATGTTGCGCAGGGAAGACATGGCATGGCTTGCCGACAACGACGACGCCACGCTGCCCCGCTTCATCGAATCCTTCATCGACCGCACCATCACCGCCCGCCCCCATACCGCGACCAGGGAAGAACTGTTGCGGATGACCGTGGCAGGGACACTGGGCGAATCGGTGGTCGTGAAACCTGAGGCGGGAGGCTCTTCGGTCGGTGTGACGATCGTCAGGGACCTCGACGACCCGTCGGAGTTCGACCGCACGGGCCGCGAACTACTTCAGGCGATCGCGACCGCGGCCGCAGTATGCGACACAGTGCTGATAGAAACGCTCGTGTCCCCGATGGAAGAAGTCGAGTGCGCGGTCCTGGAGACACCCGACGAAGGACTGGTGGTCGGCGGCCCCGGCATGGTATGCAATCCAGGACAGACTGAAAGCGGCTTCCTATCGTACGAACAGAAATACGGATCCGACATGCCCGCCACGATGCGCATCCCCGCCCCGATTCCCTGGAGGACGGCGCAACGGATCAAGGACTACGCTACCTTGGCGTTCAGAACCATAGGAGCCAACGGCTACGCCCGGGTGGACTTCTTCGTTGTCAAGGACACCGATGCGGAACCTGGACAACTGCGCGGTCAGCGGATATTCCTCAACGAGATCAACACGCTGCCTGGCATGACGAAGACCAGCCACTACCCACGTCTGATAGCTTCCCAAGGCTACGACATGCCTACGATGATACGGACTGCCATACAGGAGGCCATCGACAGGTTCGACCGGCTTGAGCGACTGAACCATACGCTGTAGGAGGAACCCATGGACCAGGAACCGATCTTCTTCCATGTCGACATGGACGCCTTCTTCGCCGCGGTCGAACAACGGGACCATCCCGAGTACCGGGGCAAATGCCTGATCGTCGGCGGAACGGGCCCCAGATCCGTAGCCTCGACATGCTCCTATGAAGCACGCAAGTTCGGCGTGCATTCGGCCATGCCGATGACACAGGCACTACGGCTCTGCCCCCAGGCGATCGTCGTTCACGGGGACATGGCAAAATACCACAAGGTCAGCCGCCAGATCATGGGGATATTCGAACAGTTCAGTCCGGACATCGTGCAGGTGTCGATCGACGAAGCGTTCCTCGACATGACCGGCACCCGCAGGCTCTACGGGTTGCCGCGCGATGCGGCGATGCTGCTCAAGCGCCGGGTAAAGGAAGAGACGCAACTGACCATATCGGTGGGGATCGGCCCGTCGAAATTCATCGCGAAGCTGGCCAGCGACTACCGCAAGCCTGACGGACTATGCAGGGTGTCGCCCGGCCGAGAGACCGAGTTCGTCGATGCGATAGGCCTGAAAAAACTCTGGGGGATCGGCAAGAGCACCCTCGACGCGCTTGCCAGACACCATGTCTCCACGACCGCGCAACTACGGGAGATCTCGCTGGACACCCTGCGGAGGCTCTTCGGCCAGGCGCAGGGGGAATACCTGTACAAAGTGTGCCGCGGCATCGACCCGGGCATCTACTCGGGCGAAGCGAAGAGCCATTCGATCAGCAGCGAACAGACGTTCCCCGTCGACATCGGCGACGAAGATATCCTGTCCCAGTGCCTGCTGCAGATGAGCCATGAAATTCTCGCCAGATCGCTGGAAGAACAGGTGATGGCCAGGACCGTGGGCGTCAAGATCCGGTTCAGCGACTTTACGACGATCAGCGTTCAGAAGACTCCGACCTTCCCCCTGTACAGCGCGGAACAGGTATACGAACTTGCGAAGGAACTGCTCCTGTCGAAGTGGAAGCCGGGAATTCCGATCAGATTGCTTGGTGTCGGACTGTACCAGACGTACAAAGGCGACGCCCCGATGCAGGAGGAACTGTTCGAAGACATCAGCAAGAAACAACGGGAGATCGAAAAAGTGGTCCTGAAGCTCAACAGCAAGGGCCGCGAGGTCCTCAAGGCGACGAACATGGGCGGATACGTACCGTCGGTGGGCAAGCGACAGAAGCGCGAAGGCGGCGCGAAAGGCATGTCGCCGTCGGATGTCGTCGAAGATCCCTGACGGGGGGGAATCTTGACAAACGACGCTCTTCCATGTTCTGCTGACGGTATCCTGCGGGAAGGAGAGACCATGCGCTATAGTTTCCTCTAGTCGCGTCACAGCCCGACTGTTCCAGCCGTAACCGCGCCGGCCGCAAAGACCGGCACTGTCCGTCGTCGCGTCGCGACAACGGATGCGACGTTTCCGCCTGTAGTACGTTCCGATTCATTCCGGACAGGCGGCATGAGGAGATGCTTCCTTGAAATCCATCAGAGAAACGCCGAAAGCGAAATGGTTGCTTCCGGCCGTCCTGTTTCTTGCGAGCCAGACCGTATCGATGTTCGGCTCGATGCTCGTCAGCTTCGCCATCACATGGGAACTGACTCTCAGCACATCCTCCGGCAAGGTCATGATGATCTCCGTGCTCTGCAGCTGTCTGCCGCAAGTGCTCATATCCCCGTTGGGAGGAGTATGGGCCGACCGGTACAACCGCAAGGTCCTGATCATAGCGTCCGATCTATTCATAGCGGTGGCCACGCTGGTCCTCGCCTATTTCCTTTTCAGCGGATACGAGGCCTTGTGGCTGGTCTATCTGGTGCTGACGGTGCGGTCCGCGGGCCAGGGAATCCAGTCTCCGGCCGTGCAGGCGATCGTTCCGCAGATGGTCCCGCAGCAACAGCTGACGCGGTTCAACGGCATCACCAGCACGCTCCAGTCGATCATCTCACTGGCGGCTCCTGCCGCAGGAGGCCTGATACTGTCGGCACTCGGGTTCACGTGGTCGCTGCTCGTGGACGCCACCACCGCCATACTGGCGATCGTGATCATGCTGTTTTTGCGGGTGCAGCCGTACGAGCGGAAGCAGGCATCCCTGACACTGTTCCACGACCTGAAGGAAGGCATGCTGTATGTGAAGCGCGACGCAGTCATTTCGACGGTGCTCAAGTTCTTCGGAGCGTACATCCTGCTGCTCACTCCGGCGATCTTCCTCACCCCGCTTCTGGTGGAACGGACGTTCGGTTCCGAAGTCTGGCGACTGACTGCCAACGAGCTGTCGTGGTCGATCGGGACGTTGGCCGGCGGAGCGTTCGTGTCGATCTGGGGCGGATGGAAGAACAAGATCGTGACGATGTCCTTCGGCGCGCTGTGGTTCGGCCTGATGTTCGGTCTGATGGGGATAGCAGGAAACTTCACGTTCTATCTCGCCCTGATGGTCGTCGCGGGACTGTTCATGCCGCTGATGGCCACCGCATCCACGGTCCTGATCCAGGAAACGACCGAGCCAATGTTCATGGGACGGGTCTTCTCGCTGTGGAGCATGATCAGCAATCTGGTGGCTCCGGCGGGAATGCTGGTCTACGGTCCGCTCGCGGACCGGATTCCGGTGCAGTGGATCATGGTCGGTTCGGGAGCGCTGCTTGCGGCGCTGGGGGTCTGGCTGTTGGGCAAGCGGTCTCTGGCGGCGTCGGAAGCCCATGGGAACGCAGCGCCGTACCATCCGACAGGCGAGGATGCGGCGGGCTCTCCTTCCGTTCTGCCGGACGAGGGGTCCGGTCTGTAGGAACCGGCCGGGTCCACAGCAAGCCATGTAGCGCCGCCAGTCGTCCGATGGCGATTTTTTCCTCGGAGACAGGACGCCGACCTGCGCCAAATGAAAGAATTCCATGTTTTTAGCCGTGAATTTCCATTATTTCATGGAGTAATGTTTGCACCTTCCAGAAACTTATTGTACAGTGTCGATATACTCCGTGAGCCGATCCTCCACCCGCCGCATCAACCGGACACACAGCGACGCCAATGAAAAACGGCCGCCAGGGGATCTGTTGCTTACGAAAAACACAATCGCCGGAAGGAGGATCCCAATGTCCAACAAGTATGTCAAGCTCACCTCGAAACGTCGCGAGAAACCCAAGTCGTCCTACGTCATGTACGATGGGGTCCAGATGACTTCCACCGAACGTGAAGCGCTTCTCAGAAAGAAAGCGTCGGAAAAGAAGCAGAGCGAGGCCGCGAATCCGGCTCCGAAGCCTGCGGTGACGAAAGGACAGATCATCGAGCAGCCGACGCAAAGGACATCCTCACCTTCCGGAAAGTATAAGAAACCAGGACCATGCAAGCGGTTCTTCATGTGGCTGTTCGGCAGGAACAGGAAGCCGTCGTCCGCACCACCGAAGCAGGGGAAACAGGGCGATGACAATCAGTCCGACAAGAAGCAGGAAACATCGGCGCGATCCGAAACGATCGTAATGGAGACTACGGTGGTCGAGACTCCTATGAAGATCGTGGAAGAGTCCGTGGTGGCCCAAGTGGTAGAAGCGCCGCGACAGGATGCGCAGGAATCGGCGGAGGAAGCCGTCGTCGAACCGGCGGACGCTTTTGAAGCGGTGTCGGCGGAGCCTGAAGACGAAGAGATAGCTGCGGTCGAAGAGGCCGAGGCGGTGGAACAGGCGGAAGCGGCGACGATCGGCGAAGAGGAGCCCTCGCAACAATTTGCGGAGGCGATCGTAGCGGAAGACCGTGAGGCAAAGCAGGCCTCTTCGGAACAGGTAGTCGAACTGTATCAGAAACTGAAACGCGTTCCGAAGCTCGAGTTGCTCCGATTCGCCCGTCAGACGGCCGCGGGAGCGGATGCGGCGATCAAGGAGCATCGCGCGATCGAGGCCGAACTGGAACGGATTGAGACGGAACTGAAAGCGGCCAAGACTCCCAAGGATGCTTCCGACGATCTTCGCAAGGAACTGAACGGCAAGCGAGCCGCATTGCGCAAGGAACGGGACGCCTTCCGCCGCAAGGGTCTGATCGCCTGCGAGAAAGCGATCAGTCTGGAACGGGCAAGCGACGAGTATTCGGCCGTCGCGTCCTGGCTACTGGAGAAGGAAGTGGACTACCGCAAGGAACCTCGTCTCAATCCCGTCGATCCAGACTTGTCTGAGAACATCATCCCTCTGAGCGAACGGGTAGCCCATAGCTCCGTACCGGGAGTAGCGAAGGAACGAATCGAGGAGTTGAAAGAAACTCTCTAGCGAAACAGCATCCGTATTCGCCGGATTTCACGGTTCTCCGACATTTAGAGTGGCTGTCCCGTATGTCGCGCTCGTACGCGACTGAGGGATGGCTCTTTTCTTGATTCGATGCAAGCGAACAAATCCGCGGCATCATATCAGCCGCCGCCATTCCTTGTAATGATCGAGGGCTTCCCGAGGGCAGAGGAGTTTTATCCCGGCGAAATGCTTTCCGCCCTGGAAAGTTGCACCCCTTCCCATATAGATATGCCGTCATGGGGACGGCCGGCCTGTGCGGTGTCTTGGAATTTCTCGATCAACCCAATCTTGTTATACATATTTATAAAAATGTCTTAAAAAAAGACATTACTATTCATTTGTACAATATCCATATCTCCAATCAGCGGTAAATTGTAAACAAAGGACACACAAAGGGGATACGGTATGGACAAAACGTATAGTGAAATCGTAAAGAGCTGGGGCTTGAAGAAGGCGATCGGTTGGCTCGATTCGAATCCTGACGAAAACATCCCGAGAATCCTGGATTGGCTGGACAAGTTGGACAAGGAACACTCGCAGGCGAAAAAGATACAGCTGATCCGCGATGAGATGCAGAAACCGGACGGAAACTGGGCCACGCTGATCAGGAGCCTATGGACGGATGTCGACGCATCGGTGAGGAAGAAGATGTTCGAGAACTTCATCATCAATGCGACGATCATCGGCATGAAGCGACAGAAAGCGTATCGGGAGAAATACGGATGCAGCGTCCCGTGGGCGATCCTGATGGATCCCACTTCGGCCTGCAACCTCCACTGCACCGGCTGCTGGGCAGCAGAATACGGCAACAAGCTCAATCTCACCCTCGAACAGTGGGATTCGATCATTACCCAGGGCAAGGAAATGGGGACGTTCATGTACATCTACAGCGGCGGGGAACCGATGGTACGGAAGAACGACATCATCAAGATGTGCCGCAAGCATCCGGACTGCATGTTCCTGGCATTCACCAACGGAACGTTGTTCGACGATGCGTTCGCCGACCAGATGCTGGAAGTCGGCAATTTCATCCCGGCCATCAGCGTGGAAGGATTCGAGGAGTCGACCGACGACCGTAGGGGGAAAGGGACCTATGCGGCGGTCGTCAGGACGATGGATATCCTCAGGACGCACAAGCTGCCGTTCGGCATCTCCTGCTGCTACACCAGCAAGAACTATCAGGATATCGGCAGCGAGAAGTATTTCGACGACATGATCGCCAAGGGAGCGAAGTTCGCATGGTTCTTCACCTACATGCCCGTCGGTGCCGACGCAGTCCCCGACCTGATGGTCACCGCCGAACAACGGGCGTTCATGTATGACCGGATCAGAGAGTTCCGCAAGACGAAGCCATTGTTCACGATGGACTTCTGGAACGACGGGGAGTTTGTCGGAGGGTGCATCGCAGGAGGCAGGTACTACCTGCACATCAATGCGAACGGCGACATCGAGCCGTGCGCGTTCATCCATTATTCGGACAGCAACATCAAGGACAAGACGCTGCTCGAGGCGTACCAGTCGCCGCTGTTCATGGCCTATCACAAGAACCAACCGTTCAACGACAACATGCTCCGGCCCTGCCCGCTGCTGGACAATCCGACGAGACTCCCGGAGATGGTGGAAGCTTCCAAAGCTGCATCGACCGATCTGAAGAATCCGGAGGATGTACACGTTCTAGCCGGCAAATGCACCGAAAAGGCCGAGAAATGGGCGGTTACGGCCGATGAAATCTGGAAGGAGCATCCGCGCTACAGCAAACGGACCCGTTAGCGGGCGCCGTTCTTCTGTAGAGGATATATTTCGCTACGGCCGTCGGACAGCCTGCCCCTTCACCGTCCGGCGGCCGTCATTATCATGAACATGAGCGCGATGTGCATCCGTCCGGTTCTGCGGCGGAGCATCATGCGTGTCCAAGCAACAGGAAGAAGATCGTCACGACGAGGGACAGTGCGATGCGATACCACCCGAAGACGCTGAAATCGTGCTTACGTACATAGCCGACAAGGAAGCGGATCGCGACCAGCGACACGATGAACGCTGTCAGGCATCCGACGGCGAGGACCGTCCACTCCAGGGCGCTGAACGAGAGTCCGATCTTGAAGATTTTCAGCAACGACGCCCCGAGCATCGCGGGAAGAGCGAGGAAGAACGAGAATTCGGCGGCCACCGGACGGTCGATACCCATGATGATTCCGCCGAGAATGGTCGACCCGGAACGGCTGGTGCCCGGCACCACGGCAAGCATCTGGAATACGCCGATACCCAGCGCATCTTTCCACGAAAGGTCCTCCAGCGTCGTGATCCTGGGTCGCCGCCCGTTCCGGTATCGCTCCAGCAGGATATACAGCACGCCGTAGAAAGCGAGCGCGACGACGATCACCTGCCAGCGGAAGAACGTCGCGTCGATCCAGTCGTCGAACAGGATGCCGACGATTCCCACCGGCACCGATGCGACGACGACCTTCGCCCACAGCATCCAGGTATCGAGCTTTTCCTGACGATCCTTCGTCGACGAGAACGGGTTGAGCTTCCTGAAGTATAGGACCAGGACGGCAAAAATCGAGCCAAGCTGGACGACGACGAAGAACAATTCCTTGAAGGATTCGGATACATGCAGCGGCATCAGTTCGTCGAGGAGGATCATATGACCGGTGGAGCTGACCGGCAGCCATTCCGTGATCCCCTGCACGATTCCGAGGAATACGGCCTTCAACAATTCGACAAAATCCATCTTCCCTCCCCACTGTGCGGCGACGACGTTCCTAGCCTAGCGGAAACCGGTCGTCGAGACAAGACCTTCGGGAATTTCGCACATGACTCTGCGGCAAAAAAGGAACAGCCGCCCCGTAGCGCAAGGCGCTGTCCGGGACGGTCTGTCCATCGCATGTCGACGAGGAAGAAATCCCCGCGAACAGGTCACGATGCGGGAACCTCCGCCTTTTTCGCTTTCCGGATCATGAAGACGAGTAGCACGACGATGAGGATCGTTCCGATGATGCCGATGAGGTCGGCGATCGGGAACGGCAGAATGGTCACGCATCCCAGCAGGAACATGACAAGCCGCAGACCCATTCCAAGGGGGACGCCGACCCACCCTTCGAACGCCGCTGCCAGCAGAAAAACGGAGCAAAGGGCGACCAACAGGGCATAGAGCGTCTCCAGCGTCGAGGTGCCGACGATCATCAGACCTGGATAGTAGACGAACAGGAACGGAATGATGAACCCGGCGATTCCCAGCTTGAACGCTTTCAGTCCGGTTTTCATCGAATCCGCTTCGGCGATCCCCGCCGCCGCATATGCGGCCATCGCCACAGGAGGCGTGATGAACGAAATGATTGCGAAATAGAATACGAAGAGGTTCGAAGCGAGAACCGGCACGCCAGCTTCAAGCAACGCCGGAGCGGCTACGGTAGCCGCGATTACATACGCGGCGGTCGACGGCAGCCCCATGCCGAGGATGATGCATGCCACCATCGTCATCAGCAGCATGAGGATCAGTTTCCCGTTCGCTAGTTGGAACACGATCTGGGCGAACCTGACGCCAAGGCCGGTCATGCTGACGATGCCGATCACGATTCCCGCCGAAGCACATGCGATCGTGACAGGGATCGAGGATTTTGCCGCATGCAGCGCCACGTCACGGAACTCCTTCCATGGGAACCTCCTCTCGGTAACGTACGTCCTGACGATGCCGATGAGGATGATGGAGACGATCGCGAAGATCGCCGAATAGCTCGCCGAGAAGCCGAAGCCGAGCAAGCAGACGATCAGGACGACCATCGGAATCAGGTGGTAGAAATCACGGCGCAGGATCGCACCCGCTTTCTGCAGCTTGGAGCTTTCCTCCGGCTTGATCCCCAGCCGTCCCGCCTCGAAATAGACGGCCATGGCGAGGCTGACATAGTAGAGAATGCCGGGAATCAGGGCGGCGATGATGATCGTGGAATACGGGATACCCGTCATGTCGGCCATGACGAACGCGGCGGCGCCCATGACAGGCGGAAGAATCTGCCCGCCGGTAGAGGCTACGGCCTCGACGGCCCCTGCGTAGTTCTTCTCGTATCCGACCTTCTTCATCAGCGGAATTGTGAACGTTCCTGTCGTGACGACGTTCGCGACCGCGGATCCGTTGATGGATCCCATCAGGGCGCTGGACAGGACCGCGGCTTCGGCGGGGCCTCCCCGCATCCTCCCGGTCAGCGCATAGGCGATATCGATGAAGAACTTGCCCGCACCGAACTTGTCGAGCAACTCTCCGAAAATAATGTACAGAACGACGAACGACACGGCGGCGCCGATGGGCGTTCCGTAGATGCCTTCGTTGGTCCAACCGATATAGCTGGTGATATAGGTTAGGTCGTAGCCTCTGTGGGCGATGATGCCCGGCAGATACGGACCGATAACGGCGTAGACAAGGAACACGACCGCGATGATCGGCAATGCAAGGCCGATCGATTGCCTGGAAGTTTCAAGGATCAGCAGAATCAGCACGACGCCGGCGACCATATCCAGTGGCGAAATGCCCCAGATACCTTTGTCCATCAACATTTCGCGGGTCGTCTGTGTCATGTAGTACATCCAAAGCGCGAACACGAGAACCGCGACTACCGTAAAGATGATCTTTCTTCCCATATGGCCCTGTGATGCCCGCACCTTGTACAGATACCATAGGAGCATCAGTGAGAAGAGGTGGATCACCCTACTCTGCATCACGCCGACCGAAGTGCTGACCGAGATAAAGATATGAAATAGGCAGATGCCGGCGGACAGTACGATCAGAGTCCATTCGGATACCTTCGACCTAGCGGATTGAATAGTTTGCACGAGAATCATCTCCTTTTCATACGGGATGCACCCGAATTCTTTTCGAGGTGCATCCCGAGACATCCTTGCAGGGAATGGCGGAACCGTTTACTTCGCTTCCGGCGGAATCAGCGAAGCCGGAATGTCGAACCCTTTCTCCTTGAAATATCTGAGAGCGCCGGGATGCAGGGGAACGGGGATCTCGGACAACGCCGTGTCCAGCAACACCTGACTGGAGACTGCGGCGGTCACGGATGCCCATTCGTTGCGATTCTCCCAGATGGCCTTGACGATATTGTACACTTCGTCGTCCGTCAGTCCGGACTTCGTGGAGGTCAGCATGATGACGCGGCTGATGGGCACGGTCACGGGAACATCGACGTTGGTATAGGTCCCAGCGGGAATCTCGTAGCGGGTCCAGAATGGATAGGCGGAGTACAGGGCGTCATCGGTGAATGAGATCATCTTGACCTTCGTAGAAGTCGTCAGGTCCATGAGCGCCGCGGACTTGAGCGGATGCGTACAGATGAACGCTGCGATCTTGTTGTCCTTCAGGGCCGTGACTGCCTCGCTTTCAGGAATGAACTGCGGCCTGATATCGTTGTAGGTCAGCCCATAGAAGTTCAGGATCATTCTTGCGGCCATCTCACCCCCGCTTCCTGCGGCTCCGACGCCGATCGCCTTCCCCTTGAAATCGGAGATTCCGTCGATCGGACTGTCGGCTAGGGTGAAGACCTGGATGTAGCTATAAATGGTGCTGAACAAGGAACGCAGATCATCCGCTTTACGCTTCTCAAAATCGCCCTGTCCGTTGTAGGCCAGCCAGGCGATATCGCTCTGAGAAATTCCCATGGCGAGTTTGCCGCTGGTCAGGTTGCGAATATTCTCCACCGACGCTGCGGTCGCCTCGCCGGTGCTTGCGATTCCGGGGACATGCTTAGTGATGGTCTCCGACATCGCCACTCCCATCGGGTACAGGGAACCTGCGGTCCCCGCGGTCCCGATCGAAATCCTCTTGACGGCCGGCTGGGTGGCAGATTCCGCCCCACCCTGCGCGAATACGGGAACGACAACGATGCTCAGCACCGCGAACAATACGAAAAGTTTTTTCATCGTTTTCTCCTTTTTACAAACGCTTGATATCCGCATTGATGGAAGACATCAACTCATAGAAATTCGGAAATGACACTGCAGAGTACTCCGCGTTATCCACTTCGCTCTGTCCATCGGCGATCAAAGCCGCCACCGAGGACGCCATGACGATCCGATGGTCGTGATGTCCGCTCAGTTTCGCGCCGTGGAGCCTGGAGTGATGGATGGTCAGCGTATCGGCCGTTTCGTCGAACTTCGCACCCATCTTCTCCAGCTCTTCCCTAATCGATTTCGCCCTGTCGGTCTCTTTCAGCCGGCAGGCGCCGATATTCTTGAGAACGGTACTGCCCTGTGCGTAGCATCCGAGTACCGCGAGGATCGGCACCGCGTCAGGAGTCCCGCTGCAGTCGATCTCGATTCCGTGCAAGGGATGTCCACCTTCGACGGTGATACCACCACGACCTTGGTCTACGACGTTGATCTTAGCACCCATATCCTTGAGAATCTGCACGAACGCCTTTTCTCCAGCATAGTCTCCAAGATCCAGGCCATGGAACGTCACGTTCGACCCCTTGGTAATCGCCGTGGCAATGAGTGGATAGCCTGAGCTGCCCCAGTCGCTAGGAAGCACATAGGTAAATGGCTTGAACCGCTGGTTACCGCGGACGAAGAATTCTTCGTAGTTGCGGTTCTCCACCTCGATGCCGGCGATCTTGAGCATGCCGATGGTCATGTCGACGTACGGCCGCTCCAGTAGATCGGTCTCATGAATGAGGGTGTCCCCGTCCGCCAGCGCGCAGGCGCAGAGGAACGGGGTCATCCACTGGGAGTTGACGCCGGGGAACGAAATCTCTCCTCCATGGAACGGGCCCTTCACCACGACCGGCGCAGTCCCTGTTCCACGGGTGGAGAATGCTTGACCGCCCAGTGCATTGATGGCGTCGATCATCGGCTGGGCGGGCCGGTAACAAATCTGATAATCGCCGGTCAGCACACTGTAGCCGGGGATCAACCCGCACAGGGCAAGCAGAAAATAGAATCCGGTTCCAGAGTTCTCGGCATCCAGCACGCAGGACGGAACGTTCAGTTTTCCACCGGTACCTTCTATGATCCATTTCGCATTGTCTGAAGTATCGATCTTCGCTCCGAGGGCGGTCATCATCTTCACTATGGAATAGCTGTCCAGGTTTGTCAAAGGATTGACGAGAGTGGATGTCCCGCAAGCGAGAGAGCCGAAGACGACGCCCCTCGCCGTTCCCGACTTATTGCCGGGGATCCGGGCCTGTCCTGACAGTGTCGATGGGTTGATTACAAATTTCAAAGCTGTATCCTCCAAATTTAATTGATAAACGTTTTCAGTTAGCTTCGCAATAATAATATCATACCATCTCTCATTGTCAATAAAAAAATATAAAAAAATAATATCATATAGTATAAAGTATTAAATACTAATATCACCCAATTTCATGCCATGGGAAGGTTACTGTTAATACCATGCTAAAACACTTTTCGATACAAAATAAGCAATGAGTCTTCATTATATTGATAAACATTTTCAGTTTTTTCTTGAGAAAAATCCTGTTCCTGTGATATACTCAACTACATGGCACCCAATGAAAAGGCTCAGTACTCGATAAAAGATATTTCGCGCCTCAGCGGCGTCTCGATCGCGACACTGTCCAGGTATTTCAACGGACAGTCGATCAGACCGTCGAACGAAGGGAAAATCAAGAAGATCCTCGACGAGACCGGGTACCGACCGAGCATCGCCGCCCGGTTCATCAAGGGGCATGCATCGGGCGTGATCGGCCTGATCGTGCCGGATATCACTCACCCATTCTTCGCACTGATAGCCGAGGGCGTGATGCGGGAAGCACGTGAAAACGGACAGCTGGTACTCTGCGGTTCGAGCGAAGGTTCTGTCGAAATTGAAAAGCAGATCATCGACCGGTTCAGCCAATCGATCCTCGACGGACTCATCTACATTCCGGTGGCGAAAGCAGAGAACATACCAGCGATCGAGAGCTTCAGAAATCTGCCTCTCGTCATAACCGCGCGTAAGGACATCATCCGAGGCGTTCCCCATATCTACCACGATGGCGAAGAAGGCGGGTATCTCGCCACGAAACATCTGCTGAGTCTCGGCAGGCGGAATATTGCGTTCATCGCAAGTTTCTGGGATTCCCCCTGCTCCAACAAGGATCTACTGGAAAATCTGGATAGACCGTCGATCCGCTCCCGATCTTCCGTGGACCGGTTCCTAGGGTATCTGCGGGCGCTGAAAGAGGCGGGAATCCCCTATAATCCCGATTTCGTGGTCGTGACTGGCTATGGCCACAATCATGGCGTGGAAGCGGCTTCGATCCTGAAATCACGGTTTCTCAACTGCAACGGGGTGATCGCCATGACGCAAGCGGTGGCGAATGGGTTCACGGCGCAGGCCAAGCGGTTCGGCTACAGGATTCCCGAAGATATCTCAGTGGTGCTTTTCGATGCGAACGAGAGCAAGGCGGACTATACCTTCACATACATCGAACTGCATCTGGTCACGATGGGACAGGAATCGGTACGGACGCTCAACCGGCTGATCGAGGGCAAGGAAGCGCACGACACGCGTCTCGACGTGGAACTACGGGTCAAGGAAACGTCAATGGCCCTCCACCCGGCGGACCAACCGTGATTCCGGTCGGGGTTTTCGCCAACGGATTCGCCGTGGCCGCCGGGGGGGGTGCTGGGAGCGATCGGCGCACGGCATCTGCCGAAACAGCTGTTCTCATCGCTCACCCCCGTCCTTGGATTCTGCGCGATCGCCATCGGAATCGTGAACATCGTCAAGCTGGAGATCCTGCCCGACAGCTCCTCCCAATAGCGCAAGCAGCGATTCGGTCTGTCCGCGGGTGTCGGTCATGACCGATGCAAGGAACCCGGTCGTACCATGCGCGGCGTGGAACCGGGCGAGATGACGGATATCATCCAGAGAAGCGATATGATTCACATCGATCATGTCCCCGCCGTGGGAATGCACATCGACGAACCCAGGCAGTACCGGATTTCCCCCGATGTCAAGATCGGCGACGCCAAGAGTCCCTCGGTTCGAGATGTTTCGGATACAGCCATCCTGCACCAGCAGATCAGCGGCTCTGAAGCGGCCTCCGATACAGATGTTCGTTCCGGAGACGATCATCGGAACGGCCTCCGCGCCGCATTTTCGTTCACATAGATCATCGCGTCGGGATGCATCTGGGCCAACGTGACAGGAAATAGGGCCGAAGGTTCGTCGAACACAGCCCTGCGGATCACCGCGCGATGCCAATCCCGAAACACAGCAAGTCGGATCTTCCGGGCGCCGAGAATCTGGCGCATCCCGATCGTCACCGCATAGTCGGGCATGGCGTCGACCGCCCCCCCGAGGTCGCCGACCGCGTTGATCGTTCGCGTCTCACGGCTGATGCGCAGCACGCGGGTCTCCCGTCCGGCGAATTCATCGACAGGGACGTCCTCAGGTTCGTTGAACGCCAGATGCCCGGTGATTCCGATGCCGCCGAACGCGATGTCCACGCCGCCGAATTCTTCGATCAGCCGCTGGACGGCGCCAAGATCCTGCGGGTCGGGGAATATCCGGTGCTCGCGGGGAATGTTCAGTTCGTCGGGAATCCTGCCGTACACATTCCGATCCATGAAACCACGGAACGAAAGCCGGTCCTCGGTGCCGACGGGATGCCGTTCATCGGCGAGATATTCGTCCATATTGATGAACCAGCAATCTTTCAGCGAAAGCCGCCGCTCCCGTACAAGCCTGACGAAAATCGGATACTGTCCTACCGGTCCTACCGGCACAATGAACACGGTCCTCCCGCCGGCTGCGTTGTTCGCCGCGATCTGATCGCACATCTCCTGCGCCAGCTCATAGAACACTTCCCCGTTGTCGCCCAGCAACTTGACGGGAATCCTTCCATGCGTCAGCGCTTCGGCGTCCGTCATGTAATATCGTCTATCCATTGTCGTCATCCTCCGTAGTTCTCCATACAATCCACTCAGCTGCGCTGAGGCAGGAACGACACATACTCCCCCAGATCAGGACCGACCAGCGGGCGGGCCCATCGCAGGAACTCTTCTGTGACATCGAACGAATCCCGATCGATGAACTGCGGGGGAAGGCATCGCGCCTTCAGGATTTCCGCCGTAATCTCCACCGGCTCGATCTTCGACCGGTACGGATCGTCGGAGACCCTGCGGATGATGCTCATCCATCCATTGCGACCTTCCAGAGCCGCCCGCACCGCAACCTCCCCGCAGACGACCGCCTCGTCCCGATCGACTTCGCTCGCCCATTTCTCGGACGCTCGTCCGAGGATGCCGGGCTTTTCCGAACGTGCCTTGATCCCCAGCTTTTTAATGACAAGTTGGGAAAGATGCGCACAGACATCGCCGAAATAGACGCTTCTACCGACCTGGAAGACTGGCTCGACGATCGAAGTACCGTCCGCATAGCGCAAGCCTTCGCCGGCGACTACGACCACCCCTCCCTTCCGCTCGTATAGATTCCCCACATGTTCCAGAAAGCGAGCCTCGTCGAACGGCACTTCGGGCAGCAGGATCATATCGGGGGCATCTCCATCGGAGTCCCTGGCCAATGCGCTGGCCGCGGCGATCCAACCGGCATCGCGACCGAACGCTTCGATGATCACCACATGGATCGCAAGCCCCCGGACATCCTGGGCGACCTCCTTGACGGAACCGGCGAGGTATCGGGCGGCCGAACCGTATCCCGGGCTGTGGTCGGTCAAGGACAGGTCGTTGTCCATCGTCTTGGGAACCCCGCACACCACGATTCCATGCCCTTCGCAGGCATCGGCAAGGCGTCGACAGGTATCCATGGTCCCATTCCCTCCGGTCATGACTACATAGCCGACGTCCAATTCCCGCAATATCTCCCGAAGCCGGAGATAGTCCTCGGGCTCCAGATGGTCGCGTCCGGTCCCGATGGCGGAACCGGGGGTCGTCGCCAACAGGCCGAGATCCCGCTCAGAAATGTCTGTAAGATCCAGGACGCTGCCGTGCAACAATCCTCCGGTGCCTCCGGCAGCGGCGAGGATCCTCCCCACCGACGCGTTTTTTTTTGCCTCGCGGTACGAGCCGTACAACGAAGCGTTGATGACCGCCGTAGGCGCTCCACCATGCATGAACAGCAGATTCTTCTTCATGTCGTCAAAATGCTCCCACACGACTGCCGCTCGACCAAGGCGAACGGCAACTTGATGACGATGTCGCACGCACGCGACGACATCCGGCGGTCCACGATAGTCTTTACCGCGAACCGACCCAACTCGCGCTTCGGGACATCGAACGTCGTCAGCGCTGGTTGCAGGAACGCCGAGCTTTCAATATTGTCGAAACCGATGACGGAGACATCCTGAGGGATGCCCCGGCCCGAGTCCCTGAGGAACTTCATGACGCCGACGGCGGTGATATCGTTGGCGCACACCACCGCCGTGACCTGGCTTGCGCGGGAAAACAGGCGCGACGCACTTTCATATCCGTCGGCCGCGCTCAAATACGCATCTTCGTATTGAATCCACTGCGACAAGTCGCATTCGAGCATCCCCTGCCGGTATCCATCGAACCGATGCTCGTTGTAGAGATCCGACTGCCGGTCCGCCGGACCGATGTACGCGATCCGTTCATGTCCCAGCGAGCGGAGGTACCTGACGGCCTCGATCATACCGGAACGGGAGTCGCACAGCACTTCGTCCATTCCGCCGATGCTATTCAGGCCGGCATACACGAGATGCGGAATCGTATCCTTCAGAAACTGGATCGTGGACAGGGGGGAACGGCCGAGGATGATGGCGGAATCCAGCGACAGTTTCCTGACGCTTTCCTCGAACCCCGGCTCGGCGATGTTCACTGTATGGAAATCGAGCGGCACGTAGTGACCGAGCTCGCCGATCTCGCTCTGAATGCCCCTGACGACCTCGGAAAAGAACGGAGAGACGACCGATTCGTGATCCGAGATAAAGATGCAACCGATGGAAAGAGGCCGACTCCCCTGAGCCATGAGCCTCCGAGACTTTTCGTCGAAATATCCCATCTCCGATGCCGTCTCGAGAATCCGCCGTGCCGTCTCCCCATTTGTCTTGCGCTTCGTATCGCCGGACAGGACGCGCGACACGGTCGAAATCGAAACACCGCATTCGGCGGCGATATTCTTGAGCTTGACTTCCGCCATGTGCAACTCCGGATTCAATTTTTTGGATACATGTTAACATTTAAAAGATAGCATGTTACGCCATAATGATACCACGGAGTTTCGTTTGGTCAACCAAATTATTGTTTATTTTAATCCAAAATTTTGGATTATCAGTGGAGACCTACTCCCTTTCGGGATATTCAGCCTACGAAGAAACGGACGAGAATCGCAGCCGCCAAGGCGAGCGCCGACGCTACCAGTATCGGCAGTTTCCGCATGAGCAAGCGTCTGGTGAACATGTCCATACACGGCCTCCTGTCGGCGATTTATATTTAGGCATACCTAATTACATTTATATGATACACCTAAAACACAGACGACGCAAGCAGTATCACACAAAAAAACAGGAAGGCCGGAGAGCCTCCCTGGAATGCGGGACAGAAGATGGAAGGAAAGCCGCGCCTCAGTTACGGCAGGCTCGGAAGCTTGAACAGGATACCAAACGCCGCGGCGAAGGCGATCCAGACGATCGGATGCACGTTCTTGAATTTCAGCATGACGAACATGAATACCGCGAACAGAACCACCTCGAGCATTTTCACGTTCGGTCCGTCGAAAAGTGCGACACGATAGACCTGGTATGCCGCATAGGCGATCAAGGCGATGACCGTCGCCCGCAGGCCATAGAACGCCCGTTTGACATATTTGTTGTCCTGGAACGCCTCAAGTACACGCGCGACGATCAGAATGATGATGATGGACGGAGCCACTTCGCCGAGCGTGGCGACGAGACCGCCGAGCATGCCTCCCCATACGGTTCCGAACATCCCGCTACCCACGCTATTGCCGACGAATGTCGCCATATTGATTCCGATCGGTCCCGGAGTCGATTCGGAAACGGCGATCATATTGGTGATGTCCCGCAAAGTCAGCCAGTCGGGATGCGTGACGGCGAGCTGCATGAGAAACGGCAAGGTGGCAAGCCCGCCGCCGATCGCAAACAAACCGATCTTGAAGAATTCCAAAAACAGCAAAAGCAGTGTCAGCATGACGATCCTCCCTGGTCAGAAGTGTCGGCTCCATGCTTTTTCCGCTCCTTGACGCCCGAGACGGTGAGACCGAACGCGATTCCGACGAGAATGAAGATGATGGGTGATAGTCCAAAAGCGACAAGAGAAGCAAGCACAGCCACTGCAAGCAGCACAGCCGGCGCATCGACCAGCGACTTCTTCGCAAGCTTGATCACGCTACAGGAAATCAGGGCGGCTACCGCCACCTGGATTCCGCTGAGCGCATACTGTACGTAAATATTCGACTGGAACGCCTCCAGTACATGATAGACAACCGATATGATCACCAGGGAAGGAAAGACCATCCCTAGCGTCGCCACGATTCCGCCGATGTTCCCCCGCGTCTTGTAGCCGATGAACGTCGCCGTATTGATCGCGATAATTCCCGGCGTACATTGTCCGACAGCAAAATAATCAAGCAGATTTTCTTCCGAACACCAGTGCTTCCTGTTGACGATCTCATCTTGCAGCATCGGCAGCATCGCGTATCCTCCGCCGAACGTCATCACCCCGATTTTCGCGAACGTTGCGAACAGCGTCACGAGCGATGTTTTGGACTGGTTCATCCTGACCTCCAATATTTATGATTGTTTCCATGGAAATGCGGTCATGGCAACGTGTACATGCCTGTCCAGCCTTTCCGCCGGCCCCCGCTTTCGCGCCAAAGCCTAGACTCCTGCGAAGATGCGCTTGATCAGCGCGCCGTCGACATGATACCCGTATTCGCACATTTCGAACGCTTCCGCCTCTACGACGGCCATCCCCCGGAGTTCTCCGTACCGCTCGCACAGCAGATCCCGATAGCGCTCCGCATATGTGGGTACAGCCCTTCTCCGGTATAGCGCGAGGGTCCAGGCCTTTCGCGCCGCGGATCCCGCTTCGGGAGGAGGAACCTGCTCCAGTTGGGAATCGACCCACGGCAACCATTCATACATCTGGCTTTCGTGGGCGCTGAGCATGGCGATCTTCGTGTCGAGGACACTGTCGATATCGACAATGGCCCGCGGGGAGAATCGATATGGGAATTCGAACGAGTCGCCCCAGTACATGATGACCGGCACATAGCGGAGCGGAGGGACCTCGGGAACGACGTTGGGGACCTGCAGCATATAGGAGGCGTCCTGGACCAACTGCGCGGCATATCGATGGTCGGGATGGTAGTCGTTGGGGCGGTTGGTCACGATGATGTCCGGCTGGATCTCCCTGATCAGACTGATCAGCCGGAACCGGTTCTCCAGACTCGGCGTCAAACTCCCATCGACGCATTCCATACAACGGCTTTTCCCATGGATGATTGCGACAGAAGCGGCTGCTTCCAGTTTCCTGCGTTCCCGGATCTGTTGAGGATTCTCGCGAAACGTTCCGCTGCTGCCGTCAGTCAGACTGAGGAAAATGATCGTGTCCCCCAGACCGCTCCAGAGCGCGGCCGTACCGCCGCAACGGAATTCACAATCATCGGGGTGAGCACCGATGCACAGCACGATCCGTGATCCAACTTCGAAATTCGGTGAATGTTTCATCAACTTGCTCCTTGCGAACTGTTCGTAGCTCTCTCGGCACGACGGTCGGCATTCGTCCGGCGCACAGCGCCATCAGTCCTGCAATCCGTCGAGAATTGTCTTCTCGAATACCATGGAGGCAGCCCCGACAAGCGTCGAATACGGAGAAGTCGGCGCAGAGACCCGGATGCGCCGCCCCCTGCCACGCAACATTTCGTTGACCCTGGCCTCCACGTTCATTCCCAACCGGGCGCCCAACACTTCCGGAATGAAACCAGAGAGGATATATTCATCTATATCAAGCAGATAGGTGGCGTTGAACAGCGCCGGACAAAGAACAGGAAGAATGAAGTCAACCATTTCGTCCTTGACATGGTCGTCCACATCGGCGTTATCCACCAAGTTCACCCCGAACCGAGCGTTGAGCGCCGCGATATTGATGCTTTGCTCCAGCGGGCGGATCTGAGACTCGACCGGTTGCGAGAAGTCGACGGAATGAAGCACCATGTTGCCGATCTCCCCGGCCCGGAAACCAGCGCCCGCCCAGAGCTCGCCGTTGAGGATGATGCCGGAACCGAATCCGCTTCCGAGAGTCAGATAGCAGAGATTGCATCGCTTCTCCAAGGCCGCGCGTAACATCATCTCCCCTTTTGCGGCGAGGTTGACATCGTTCTCGATATATACGTTCGCCGAAAACTCGGAGAACAGCGGGGCCAACGCAGACTCTATCGCGATCGGCTGGTCGATCCCCCCGCCGATGGACTGGAAGCTGACGATTTCGTTGGTCAGCAAATTGATGTTCGATGGGAACGCAAGGCATACTCCGAGCACCTGCGACGGCGGTGTCGCGAGTAGGTTCCTGATCATTGCGCCGAGCTTCTTCTGGGAACGGGGATCCATGAAATCGGAACATTCATGCCGTTCATACGTCAGCACGTTTCCCGATAGGTCGATGAACCCGATTTCGATGATCTGCCCCTCGAAGTTGATGGCAAGCGCACAGTACGCCGATGAATTGAACACCAGTTTCCTTCGTTTTCTTCCGGGACCCGCCGACCCCTTGTCGGGTTCGGTCTCTTCTGCCAGAATGCCGCGAGACAGCAGGAAGTCCACGCTTTTGCTGACGGTGGGGAAACTCATCCTCGTCATGGCCGCAAGCTGCGACCGGGCAAGCTCCTTGTGTTCGAGGAACAGGTCGAAGATCAGCTTGCGATTCTTGATTTTCAGATATTCCGGGACATACGAGTCGATCATACAGCCTCCATGGCATCCTAACGGTGGCAGCCATCGGCATTGCAGTTGCCTCCGGCGCGACACATGGACAGGGCCAAGTCGACAGCACCGTCCACGGCCTGCTTGTCCGCATAGCGTACTTCCACATGGGGATACCGCTCATGAACCAGTTCGAGAAATGTCCGCTTGAGCACAGGGGAACGGAGGATGGTGCTCCCCCATAGACCGAGCTTGAACGAATCCTCTCCATCCATCTGCAACGCCACGACCAGATCTTCCACGACACCGAACACATGGTGCGCTGCTGTCTTGAGAATTTCTATGGCCGTTCCGTCGCCTTGTGCGGCCGCTTCGTCCACCGTCTGTCCCAGCTGGGGCGTGAACCACGGCTGCGTGCCCATGCGGCGGGACAACTCGATAAGGTCGTTGCGGCTCTCCAGGTCCAGACGTCCGCGGGTCAGCCGTACCAGCGGAGACTGTGCGACCGCGCCGTCGAAATACCGGCCGAGATGACGCAGCGCCATCCTGCTGATCCAGGCGCCGCTGCCTTCGTCCCCCATGATCGTGAACAGCCAGCCACCTGCCCGGGCGGTCCGGCCGGCCGAGTTGCGTCCGTAGGCGATGGAGCCGGTGCCGCAGATGACGAGAATCCCCTCGCCGCCGGTCACTGTATAGTGGGCAAGCTCCGCGTCGTTCATGATCCGCATCGGACACGAGAAACCGGCGATGCCTTCATAGAGGGCTTGGAGCATCAAGCCTTCCTCGTCGCTGTCCAGCCCCGTCGTACCGCATACCAATGCCTGCGCCTCGGCTCTGCTGCCGCCGAACTGGGCGAGCAAGGCGTCGACGTGCCGGTCGATCCGGTCCAGCATCTCCTGTCGTGACATCTGATGATGGTTCGCGGGGGTTCCGACATATTCGCCAAGGACCGTACCGTGCAGGTCCGCCGCTTTCAGCCGGTAGTGCGTGCCGCCGCTGTCGATGCCGATCACATAATCAATATGTTGCATATGCGGTTCCTTACGATCAGGCTTTCGCCTTGACATCGAACAACCCGTCCATCTCTTTGAAACGTCGGGCACCTTCGCCCTCGATGCCCAGCGCGACAGGAATATCGGCGCTCAGAATCTGGAACGGGAGGATTTGCTCGAACGGAGCAGTATACCAGTTGCCGCTTCCGACCAACGCGAGATCCCGCTTGTCGGATGTCGACCAACCGACGGTGAACACGGTATCGGACAGGTTCCAGTGAAGGCGGGCGAACCGCTGCATTCGGGCATGGTCGGGATCGCTTTCGACGGGAAGCAGATAGCAGCCGGATATCTGCTGCTTGAGCGAGCAATCCGGTCCGTGCAGGTACTCTTCGAACTCAAATCCGAACGCAGGAATCAGCAATGTCTCCATCATTTTCAGGGCGCCTTCGTTCGCGATGGAATATCCCTGTCCCTTGCCGACCACATAGACGGTTCCCATGTGCGACAGACGATCTGCGTTCGATTCGACCCATCGGCGCGACCGCTCGATGTTTTCCTGCAAGTTCCTTCCCGTCGATTCAAGAACGGCGATGTACGACTCATATTCCCCTGAGGTGAGCCGACCGACGGCAAGAGCCGCCTCGAGCGCCATAAGGTAGAGCGTCAGCACTGTGATCGTGTAGCCTTTCGTCTTCGGTCCGACGGTCTCCTCGCCGCAGGGAATGAGCATGCGGTTCACGGACAGTGCGTTGGCTTTTCCTTCGGGATTACCGGTCAGTACCAGCGATTCGATCCCTTTCGCACGCCTGATCGCTGCGATGGTATTGGTCGAGTTGCCGCCCTGGCTGATGAAGATAGCAAGCGGAACGTTCCCGAAAAAGCGCAGGGAGCGCGAGGATTCGACGATGTCTACCGATATACCGAGGATTTGCTCCATGAACGGGGCCGCCGCGGCCGCCGCGTTCTTGCTTGTTCCGCTCGCCACCAGATAGATTCTGTCGAACATCCCATTCTGATAGAGCCCGACGAACTTGGCGCAGATATCGTTACGGTCCGCCAGTACTTCACGGAAGAGTTTCGGCTGTTCGTTGATGTAGTCGATCATTTTCATACGTGATCCCTCCTGCCTCGCATGTACGCCGGAAGCGGGCGTACCTCATTGGTATATTAATTACTAAAGTTTATTAAATAATTCAACCAGCACAATCCTATCATCTTTCGATGCTTCGCGCAAGATATTGCGCGGAGAGCGAAACAACGGCGTTCGGGGAAAGCCCGGAGGTGTGCGCTCTGGTCCGGAAAAGGGAGGTCGATGAATTTCGCGCAGCGGGACTTTTTTTTCATTTTGGTGATTGAACCTATAGTTACTATATGCTCTACGGTGTAGCCAGAGCCGGAAAGGTTTTGCAGGAGGATATGTTCATGGGGAGAAAATCCTGATCAAGAACGCACAGGCGATTGTAACCTGTGACGAGAGCGATACGATATACTATGATGCCGACATGCTGGTCGACGGACCGAGCATCGTGGCGATCGGCAAGAACATCGACCGACCGTACGACGAGACGATCGACGCCGCCGGGAAATTTATCTATCCCGGGTTGATCAACACCCATCACCATTTTTTCCAGACATTCGTCAGGAACCTCAGGACGATCGATTATCCGAACATGACGGTTCCGCAGTGGCTGGACAAGATATACCGGATATTCCAGCGAATCAACGGCGATGTCATCTATTATTCGACACTCACCGCGCTGTCCGATCTGATCAAGCATGGCTGCACCACTGCCTTCGACCATCAGTACTGCTACACGACCGCCACAGGGGACACCCCGGTCGATCGACAGATGCAGGCGGCGAAGGAACTGGGGATCCGCTATCATGCCGGACGCGGTGCCAACACGCTTCCCAGAGAGCAAGGAAGTACGATTCCGGAGAACATGCTGGAGACCACCGACAAGTTCCTCAGGGACTGCGAACGGATCATAGGATTGTATCACGACCCAGAGCCCTTCTCGATGAGCCGGATTGTCATGGCGCCATGTCAGCCGATGAATTCCTACAAAGAGACGTTCGAGGAAACGGTGGCCATGGCGCGCAAGAACCGGGTGTTCATGCACACCCATCTCGGCGAGGGAGAGAACGAGACCATGGTCCAGCGATGGGGAAAACGGACGCTGACTTGGTGCGAGGACATCGGCTTCGCCGGGCCAGACGTCTGGTACGCCCATTGCTGGGAGCTCACCGCCGAGGAATTCGAGCGGATGGCAAAGGCGGGAACCGGAGTCAGCCACTGCCCCGCCCCAGCGGTTCTCGGCGGTTTTCCGAT
>Ga0172378_10000528_pt1 | contig 33708 bp, 22 predicted proteins | sample GrowelOW332metaG_FD_119755 | JGI IMG/M metagenome (GOLD analysis project Ga0172378, IMG submission 119755) | Groundwater microbial communities from an aquifer near a municipal landfill in Southern Ontario, Canada - Pumphouse #3_1 metaG | ecosystem: Environmental > Aquatic > Deep subsurface >...
AAGAATTCACCACTCACTACTCATCACTCACCACTCACTATCCATTGGCTGTTCGATACGGTAAATATCTTCCCTTTCCCTTCTGCTCTCTTGAAGGTGATGAAAGCATACAACTCTTTCCCGATTGCTTCGGCAGGTAAATCCAGTAAGATGGTTCCATCCCGGCGGGTGGCAGCATGGGTGTTTACGTGACTGTATGCTTTATCAGTGGTGGCGACTGACAACATGACGATGTTTCTCCTTTTCTTACGATGGTCCTTGTTTTCTGTTTTAAGTGTAATAATATACATCAAATATCGTGCCAATACGTACTTTATTAGGATTAAATACGAGCTTCAGACGCATTTATGCGTATATAGTCCGTGTTAAGTCCGTGTTTAATCCGTGTTAACTCTAAATGTGAATGAATGATAAATTCCGGTTGGCTGTTTCAGGAGTTCTATTTAAAAAGATAATGACCGTTAAGTAGGGTGTAACGCAGGTTCTTCTTTATTTTGGTTACATAAAATACTCCATGCTTACAACGATTTCACGAAGAGAATCATAGCACACCAATAGCACACCAATAACACACCAATAGCGCATCAATAGCGCATCAATAGCACACCAATAGCGCATCAAACCTGCAAATAGCATTATTGCAAAGTGAGAGTAACCATCAAGTATTTGGGTATAACGGTCGTGACCTCCCTAATTTTTTGTCCTACTCATTTTTACCGGACAGCAATAGTTTTAGACATAAAGGTGTACTAACTAACACTTTAAATGCTTCGTTCAAGCTAATCATAAGGTTGAATAAGCATTAGATGCGTTCTTTAGCCCTTTGATACTGTGAAGGCCACTCGATAGAGTCATTTAATTCATGAGCACAGGTGTGAGGCAGATAAGGATTACGTAACAGTTCTCTTCCAAACATCACCATATCAGCTTTCTGAAGTTCAAGAATTTGCTCTGCCTGTGAACCTGAGGTGATTAAACCTACAGCGCTGGTAAGTATTCCTGTTTTACGAACAGCTTCGGCGAAAGGTACTTGATAGCCTGGTGAAAGTGGTATCTTTTGAGTACTGACATTTCCACCCGATGAACAATCGATCAGATCAACGCCTCTGTCCTTGAGTATGGTGGCTAATTGAACAGTCTCACTCAACGACCAGCCCCCTTCAACCCAGTCAGTTGCTGATAACCTTACAAATAAAGGATAATTAGCCGGCCAAATTGGTCTTACAACATCAACTACTTCTAATAATAAACGTATTCTGTTTTCAAATGAGCCACCGTAATGATCGGTTCTTTGGTTACTAACAGGCGATAGAAATTGATGCAACAGGTAACCATGAGCACCATGAATTTCTAAAACTTTAAAACCGGCTTCTATGGCCAGTCGGGTTGATGCTTCAAAGTTACTTTTAACTTTGTTGATACCAAGGATATCCATTTCTTTTGGTGACTGATCTTTTGGCGAATATGGCAGGGCAGAAGGGGCAACGGTTTGCCATCCACCTTGACCGGGTATCAGTTGAGCGCCTCCTTCCCAAGGTGCCTGGTGTGATGCTTTGCGACCGGCATGAGCCAACTGGATACCACAAATGCAGCCCTTGGAGTGCACAAAATCAACTATTCTTTTTAGTCCTTTAACCATATCAGGTGACCAAAGGCCTAAATCGTAGGGTGAAATCCTCCCTTCGGGTGATATGGAAGTGGCTTCAACAATCACTAGTCCTGCTCCACCTACTGCACGACTACCCAAGTGCACAAGATGCCAGTCATTAGCATATCCGTCAACCGCTGAGTATTGGCACATGGGTGACATTACTATTCTGTTTCTGAAAGTAATATCTTTTATGGTAATCGGTTTAAGTAGTAGTGACATAGTATGATGATTAGTTTTTAATCAAATGACCAATTCATTAGCTTTCTTCCTTAAAAAACACTTTATAAAAGTGCATATCTCTCTCTGTATCAAATCCTTTTTCAATATTTTCACGGTCACCATGAATATAAATGTGAAAGCTTTTATCAAGCTTCAGGATACTCTTGAATACTTTTGCCTGTTTCTTTACGGCTTGTCCTGAAATATCAAAATCATCAAGTAGCGGTGTCTGGCGTTCACTTTCAAAATCCTTGCGGTATTCATTAAACGTTTCAATCACCTCTTTGTCGGCAAACACTTCACTCACAAATTCTTCCATGTTGAAATTATCATTTTCCTTGAAAAATTTCATTGACTTATTAAGTAGCTCGGCTTGTGCCGGACGGTCAACATCAAAAGATTCAGGAAGTTTATTTTTCACGAATTCCTTGCAAAGCTCCATAGTTTCACGGGTTTGGTGAAAATCGTCGTTACGTTCACGCAGTTTCAGGAACTCATCAAACCAATAATGAGTATCTGCATTTTTCCCTGATGTATCAATCACAGCACATACATATCCACTATCAGCCTCTGTATTAAATATCAGGCAACCTTTTTCCAACTTATTGATATTAATGCCATCCTCCTGATCAACCAGGTAGTTATCGTCAGTTGGGTATACTTTCAAAAAGGTCTCCCTTGATTCCGATTTAAACAATCCAATGGCATCAACGGCTTCTCCATCAAGATAAATATTCGTAAAAAAAGCCACATAGAATTCTCCGGGTTTAATCATCGGGTGAATTGACCGTGAATAGAGATGACGGGCAAAGTTGACCGAATTATCGTAAAAGGTATTCTCGTTGTCAAATACGGTGGTAGCATAATGATACACTTCATTGAGATGGAGATCACTTTCATGAAACAAATTATAATACTCATTCTTTGAAAAGGGCGATAAGAAATATTTGGAAAGAAGATCTTTTACCTCATCCCTGACATGCAATTCAGCATTTGAAATTCGTACTCCTTCATCTCGTCCTGCGTTACCAATTTTGTGAATTGCCAGCCTGAGAAGCGTTGCTTTATCTGTTACTATCATGGTGTGTATTTGTACTGTAAGGTTTTATGGAATACTAAAATGTAATGCAATGATACGGCAATTGACTCATTTGATCACAATTTATTCGGATCAGTTGCACTAAAAATACCTGATTATTGACAACTCTGTTGTATTTTAGCCTTTTACTTTAGAAGATAATTGGGGGTATTAAGGACTGGTTAATGACTATTAATGGACTCTACAAGTCCTTTTATAGAACGCAATAGGGACTAAATATGGATTAATTAAGGATTTAATCAGAGCGCTAAAAGGCCTTTTTATAGACTTAATATGGATGGATTATGGACTATATCAGAACTACATTGAGGCTAATGAAGTCCTTTATAAGAACCTGATAAGTTCTTAATATAGACTTAATATTGATTGATTAAAGACTTATGAAGGACTTAATAAGAACGTTGTAAAGTTCTGGTGCGAATTGATGAAGAACGTTTTTAGGAACTAATAAGGACTTTTTCAGGACTTAATAAGAACGTTGTAAAGTTCTGGTGCGAATTGATTAAGAATGTTTTTAGGAACTAATAAAGACTTTTTCAGGACTTTATAAGAACGTTGTAAAGTTCTGATGAGAATTGATGAAGAACGTTTTTAGGAACTAATAAAGACTTTTTCAGGACTTAATAAGAACGTTGTAAAGTTCTGATGAGAATTGATTAAGAACGTTTTTAGGAACTAATAAGGATTTTTTCAGGACTTTATAAGAACGTTGTAAAGTTCTGGTGCGAATTGATTAAGAATGTTTTTAGGAACTAATAAGGACTTTTTCAGGACTTTATAAGAACGTTGTAAAGTTCTGATGAGAATTGATTAAGAATGTTTTTAGGAACTAATAAAGACTTTTTCAGGACTTTATCAGGATGTGATATGAAAAGGTTAAGGACTTAATTAGAACTCTTTAGGGTTTTAATAAGGATTAGTTAAGAACTTTTTCAGGAATGTGTAAGGACAGTTAAGAATTTTTTCAGCACTGTTTAGAATTTTTTAATAGACTGTAAATGAAGGTTAATGTGATTATGATAGGACTTTTGTACAAACATTATATATCTGACAATCAAATAAATAAAAATGATAACTAAATAAAATAATCAGGAAATGCGAACTACGATTAACTTAATTCTCATCGTTTTATTAACGACTATTTGGGGCAATTCAAAAGCCTGTACTAATTTTCTTGTATCAAAAGGCGCCTCTGTTGATGGAAGTACTATGATTAGCTATGCAGCAGACTCACATGTACGCTATGGGGAGCTTTACTGGAAACCTGCCGCCGACTGGCCGGAAGGTACAATGGTGACTTTGTATGACCGAGGAAGCAATAAGCCTCTTGGCCAAATACCACAAGCCAGGCATACTTATCAGGTAACCGGTTTTATGAATGAATTTCAGGTGGCAATAGGGGAGACAACTTTTGGTGGACGCCCGGGGCTGGAAGATTCTACGGGCATTGTCGACTATGGCAGCTTGATGTTTGTTGCATTGCAGCGTTCAAAAACTGCCCGTGAAGCCATAAAAGTAATGGCTGAATTGGTGGAACAGTTTGGTTATGCAAGTTCAGGTGAGTCATTATCTATTGGTGATCCAAATGAAGTATGGATTATGGAGATTGTTGGCAAAGGAACAAAAATGGTTACTGATAAAAAGACTAAAAAATCAGTCAATGTTAATAAGGGTGCTGTTTGGGTTGCTATGCGAGTGCCTGAAGGTTATATTTCAGCTCATGCAAACCAGTCTAGGATAGCTACTTTCCCACTTGAAAACAAAAAGAATTCTATTAGTAGTAAAAATATGAATTTGTTGAATAATCCGGGAATTGAGGTGGTATATGCTCATGATGTGATAGATTTTGCACGCACCAAAGCCTTTTTTACCGGTAAAGATGAAGATTTCAGTTTCTGTCAAACTTATAATCCATTAAATTTTGAATCTCTAAGGTTTTGTGAGCTAAGGGTTTGGATGGCATTCAATGCAATTAATAGCGACATGCTCAGGTACTATGATTATGCAAAAGGTGACATTACCAAGGAACGTATTCCTTTATTTATCAAACCAGACTCAAAATTGACTCCAAGGGATCTTATGAGTTTTTATCGCGATTATTTCCAGGGAACTGAGCTTGACATGTCGAAAGATGCAGGTGCCGGACCTTTTGGTTCACCTTACCGCTGGAGGCCCTTGACTTGGAAATATGATGGAGTTGAATACTTCAATGAACGTGCTACTGTTACGCAACAAACAGGTTTTTCATTCATAGCTCAGATGCGTAATTGGCTACCTGACCATATCGGGGGGATCAACTGGTTTGGTGTAGATGATGCAGGTTCAACAGTTTATGTGCCATTTTACTGTGGAATTACCAAAGTACCTTACTCGTATGCTGAAGGAAATGGTGATATGCTTACCTATTCAGATGATGCTGCATTTTGGGTATTTAACAGGGTGGCTCAGTTTAAATACTTGTTTTATAACCGGGTAATGCCTGATCTGAAAATAGCTCAGGATGAGTTGGAATCAGGTTTTGCTGATGAAGTTAAAAAAGTGGATAATGAAGCACTGGCTCTTTACAAGGTTAACCCTGAGAAAGCTCGTATGTACCTGACTAATTATTCGGAGGGTGCTGCAAACAAAACTATCAAACGTTGGAAAGAGCTTGATCATTACCTGCTTGTGAAGTACATGGATGGCAATGTGAAGAAAGTGAAAGATGGTAAATTCCTTCGAAATGCATATGGATTTCCACAATCGCCTTTATTCCCGGGCTATTCAGAAACCTGGAAAGAACAGGTAATACAAAAAACAGGTGATAAATTGCTTTATAAGGAATAATGATATAACTTGCTTATTGTCAGCTATTAATACTGACAATTGATTAGTAATTAATCAACAAGGGTAAAACGAAACGACAGGTTCATTTGATAATTGAACCTGTCGTTTTGTTTTATTGTCTTCATAATGACTTGATCCTGTTTCTAAACTGACTCTGAGTAGTCTTTATGTTTACTTTGAGCACTGCTTACGCCAAAGTTCAGTAGTCTTCACATTGACTCTGAGTACTGTTTACGCCAACTCTTGGTAGCCTTTATGTTGACTCAGAGTAGTGCTTATGCTAACTCTGAGTATTGCCGATGATCATTATGAGTAGTCATTATATTGACTACTCATAGTTCTGAAAACGTTTAAATATTGACTATTTAATTCGAATTCTTGCATCAACAGCAACCACACCTTTACTATTACCAAGCAGTGGGTTGATATCCATTTCCATAATTTCAGGTGCTACCACGCAAAGTGCAGATAACCGGACAATTGCATCAACGAAGGCAGGTAAGTTAACTCCTTCCTGTCCACGAATCCCTTCAATAATCTTGTATGATTTAAGATTTTTAATCATGCTCGTTGCTTCAGCAGGAGAAACAGGTGCAAGTGTTGATTGAACATCCTTTAGTACTTCGATGAAAATGCCACCTAACCCGCAAAGAATCATGTGACCAAAGTTTGATTCTTGCTTAGCACCGGCGTAGATTTGTACACCTGAAAGCATGGGTTGGATAAGTATGGCAGTGGTATCCTTAATTTTGATCATCCGCTCGAACTCAGAAGTTACCATGGAATCTTCTTTAACGTTTAGGGTAACGCCCCCGACATCAGATTTGTGAATAGGTCCAACAACCTTCATTACAACGGGATAGCCTAATTTATTAGCAGCTTTCACAGCTTCAGCAGCAGAAGTAACCACAGCTTCACCGGCCCGGGCTATACCGGCAGCGTCAAGTAGTTGTTGTACTTTTTCAGGTGGCAGATATCCTTCAGGTGAATTATCAATAATATTGCGGATTGATTTTTGATCAATTTCAGGAAGTGCAACATTTTCAGCAGGAGCAGGGGTGTTATAAACACGGGTTAGTGCATTCCCAAATACTACTTCTTCAGGGAAGTTGATGTGTCCCATGCTGATAAAATCATTGATTTCATCTTTAACATTCACAATGGAAGGTAAGATAGGGAAGATAGGTTTAGGTGATGTCAGCATCTTTTCATGCAACAGTTTGTAGACTTCAACATTGGAGAAAAGGCCGGGACTGCCAAAGATAACAGCCATACCATCAATATTATCAAATTTATAATTGCAGTAATCAATAATTTCACCTAATTGTTCAGCAGTACCGGTTGCCAAAAAATCAATAGGGTTAGCTACAGAAGAGCCGGCAAATAACTTGCTTAATAACTCAGGGCTTTCCAAGTGAGGTACTTCCATTCCATTGTTTGACAATACGTCAGTAAGCATTACTGCAGGACCGCCGGCATGAGTGATAATAGCAATGTTATTGCCCTTAAGCTTTTTATGCATGAAGATGGCGGCAATAGTAACCAACTCTTCGCGGCCATAACACCTTACAATTCCTGCTTTGCGGAATAGCGCATCAACTGCAGTGTCGCTGCTTGCCAATGCGCCTGTGTGTGAGGACGCAGCACGGCTGCCTGCTGATGAAGTACCTGCTTTTATAGCTACAATATGGCATCCTTTACGGATCAGAGATGAGGCGTGTTTCAACAATTTAGCCGGTTGGCTGATACTTTCAATGTAGAGCATTTTAACCTTTGAACTGTTCTCAGGATCAAACGTTTCATCAAGATATTGCAATACATCTTCAATACCTATCTGGGCGCTGTTGCCTACAGAATAAACACTGCTGAATGAAAGTCCGTTGGTTATGCCGGCTTCCATGATAAAAACTGCGGTAGCACCTGAACCTGTGATGAAATCCACACCGTGCGGTTCCATACGGGGAATTGGCGTACTGAATACGGAGGTATGATTGTGATTCATCATACCAATGCAGTTTGGTCCTATCAGGCAACCATCAACTTTATTAATGGTGTCAACTATTTGTTTTTCTAATCTTGCACCTTCTTCATTTTCTTCATGAAAACCTGCTGAAAAAATAACGAAGGCACGTGTATTCTTTTTATATGCCAACAAATCAACCGTTGCAGGGCAATATTTGGCTGCAATTGCAAGGATAGCCAAATCTACTTCTGGAAGGTCATTGGCGTCTTTATAACATTTAATACCTTGAATTTCCGTTTCTTTAGGGTTAGTGACATACAATTTCCCGGGGAACTTATGGTCAAGAAGGTTTTTTAAAACTTTTCCACCTGGTTTAGTAACATCATTGGAGCCACCGATTACTACAATACTCCGCGGATTTATTAGTTGTTGTTTAATCATAATAATGAGTCAGTTATTAAGTATAAGTATGCTATTTGTAATTCACATTTAGAAGGTGCGAAGTTAGAAAAAATTGGAAGGAGATAAAAGCGAAAAGTAATATACCATTAGAACAGAGTAATATCGGAGAAGCATCTGAACAGTACCTGAGCATTATCTATACGGAATCTGAACAGTAACTGAGTATCATCTGAGCTGTACCTGAACAGCATCTGAGTATCATTTGAACAGAAACTGAGTATCATCTGAGTTGTACCTGAACAGTAACTGAGTATCATTTGAACAGAAACTGAGTATCATCTGAGCTGTACCTAATCAGTATCTGAGTATCATCCGAATAACAATTGAGACTTATCTGAAAAGTACCTGATTATTATTTAAGTATCATCCTAATAGAACCTAAGCAGTACTTGAACCGTAATTGAGTATCAACTGAACATTACCTAAAGTGTACTTGAAAATTACTTGCACAACATTTGAGCAAAGTAAACAACAGAATTATTAGTCAATAATTGACTGCCTGCCAATATTAACCTGGAATGTAAAAGGAATGAGAAAGAATGTTGTGATGGTTAAGTGGTCACTTCTAATTCTCAAAAAGAATAGATAATGCGACCACTCCGGGTCCGACATTAGTTACTAAAACGGGAGATGCATCGTTGATAAACAATGGGTCCATTCCGGTTAATTGGATCATTTGCTCTTTGTACCAATTGGCAGTAACAATATTCTGGGCATGTGAAATAGCATAACCCCATATTTTCCGCTTACCTGCCATTTTCTTTACACTCTCCATGATGAGAAATCGGCTACCTTTTTCTGTAAATGGTTTACCAAAAGTATCAGTTGTACCTTCATCATTAACAGTAACAATAGGTTTTATGTTAAGCAATTTACCAATCAAGCCCTTAGTATAGCTCAACCGACCGCTTTTTACCATATACTTGATTGATTTAGAGGAAACAAACATTTTAGTGTTCAGTGACCATTCAGGTATCATGGTAGTGAGTTCGTTATGAGTCATACCCTGTTCAAGTGCTTCAGCAGCACGAAGTACTATCAATCCTAGTCCACATGTTAATCGCTTAGAGTTCAAAACAGTAATAGGTTTTCCTGTTTGTACTGAAACCGTATGAGCTGCTTTGCTGCTATTTGACCATGTCCCACTCATAGCAGCACTTATATGAAGTCCGATTATGGATTGAAAATGGCTTGCCAGGTATGAATATTTGTTAAAGAATTCTTTGTAAGGAGGTTGAGCCGTTGTAGGATATACGGAGGACTTATCGAGCATTTTGTAAAACTGGGATGGGAGCATAGTGAGCCGATCCAAAAAGTAAGTTTCACCAAAATGTATACTTAAAGGAATAACCTGTATTTGATATTTTTCTATTAATTCCTGAGGGATATCACAAGTAGAGTCAGTCACTAAAGCAATCGGGTGATGAGGATTTGAAGCAATTTCATGCTGCATGACCATATCATCAACTTTTTGGAATGATATACTTCCATACCTATTGAGTACTTTTAAAACTTTTGACGGCTGATCAGTGTGAATATGTACTCTCATTTTACGGGGTGAACCTGCAACGACCATCGAATCACCCAAATGTGCAATTGATTTACGAACATTTGAGAGGTCAATAGATCTTTTATCATCCAATGATAACATGGCTTCTGTACAATACCTGAAAGTAATAATTTCATGTGATACTATTTCAGAGTCAGCTATCACTACTGTATCACGCCCGGTAAGCATTTTACGTATTTCACCGGCTTTAACAAACTCAACAATACCTTGCAAAAAGACCACAAAACCCTTAGCACCGGCATCAACAACTTTAGCTTTAGCAAGTATTTCAAGTTTTTCAGTGGTAGCATCTAATGATTCGAGGGCTTTTTGATAAGCTTTAGCAAGAAGTTCAATAAAATCGTTGATGGTATCTTTCAGGATGTAGATGAACTCTGCCCATTCCCTGATTACAGTTATCATTGTACCTTCAACGGGATTAGCAATTGCTTCATAAGCAAAAGTAACCGCCGTGCGTAAAGCTTCAGCAAAAGTATTTACACTGATTGTTTCCTGCTTTTGTAATTCAGTACTGAACCCGTAAATAAACTGAGCGAAAATAATTCCTGAATTACCTCTTGCACCTGTTAATGCTGCATCTGCCAAAGCAGCTACAGTAACACGCAGGTCATCAGTAGGTATAGGTGTATCAACTATTGAACGCATTGTTGAAGCAAGATTGGTTCCGGTATCAGCATCAGCAACCGGGAAAACATTTATCTTGTTAATCTGTACCTGGTTTTCAAAGATCTTTTGTGCCCCGGCAAGAAAACTGTAATAAAGAGTTTTCCCATCCAATTGAGTTATTGATTTTTGTACTTGACTCAAAGCTCAGTTTATTAATTAACTATGTAATTATTTTGTAAAAAAACTCAATAAAAAAAACTCCTCAGAAATCTTTTAAATGAGTACTCTCCCTCTCAAATAGAAGTGCAAAGGTATTAGTAATAGAATTAAAATAACCTTAAAAAAAAATCTGCTGTTTGTGGGTCTATGTTATTTGATTCTTTTAAACTTATTAAGTTTTTCACTCTTTATGATTTTATTCAGGTCCTCTTCAAGATTATTGAAATCATTGACTTTACCGCAATCATACATCTCAATAAGAGGATCATTTTCAAGGATCATTTTCATGATTTCAGCAGGGGTAGGTGTCTTGGCTAGCCGACTATACTCGTAATAAGTCCATTTGGTAAAGGCAACATTTCCATTTATTCCTCTCTTATCAAGCAAATATCCATTTGCAAGAGTAACCGGGTACGCTAAGTCACCGCCATAGTATATATCTGATGGGGCAGGGTAGGAGGTTAACGATTGTTTATCATCAGATAAAGTAACTGGTACATGCATTAAAAAGTCGGCTTTTGTTTTATAAATGATCACAGGAGCATTTGCTAATATGGGTTTTCCTTTCACTGCTGATACTTGTTGTTTGGTCTTACATCCGGTAAATACTATCATTGATGCCAATAATAATAAGGAAAGAGTGCGAAATAGTTTCATAAAGCTGGTTTATTATAGACTATGAAACAAAGATAGCAATATTTTCGAATTACTAATTTGTAGAAAGAGATATTAATACTGGTAAAAATTTGTATTTAACTTTGCCGTTTTGGCATGAATATTGTTTAATAAAAAACAGTAAAAAAATCTTTCATGATTGGCAAATAGGTATTATTTTTGTTCCTAACTTCATTCAGTGATCACCCATTTTAACAAATAATAAAAAGATGAAAAAGTCAATTTCAATTCTTGCTATGTTATTGTTTTCTGCAAGCTTTATTTTTGCTCAGGAAACTCCAAAACCAGCAGCACCAGTTAACCCTAATGCACCGGATGTTTCTTTTACTAAAACTGTTCATGATTACGGAACTATCTTTGTTGGTGGCGATGGTAACTGTGAATTTGAATTTACTAATACCGGAAAAGAACCTCTAATTCTATCAAGTGTGAAGTCATCATGTGGATGTACTGTACCTAGCTGGCCTAGAGAACCGATATTACCAGGGAAAAAAGAAACTATTAAAGTAAAGTATGATACCGGCAGAGTTGGCCCTATCAACAAAAGCGTTACTGTATTGTCAAATGCTAAGACATCGCCGGTTGTACTACGTATCACTGGTAATGTAGTAAAACAACCAGTTGAGAACACGGTTCCTGAAAAAACCTTGAATTCAGGTGCATCACCAATGGCAAAGTAAGAATAAATTACTAAATTTATAAAATAACTGTCTCTTTTACAGGCAGTTATTTTTTTTGATCTTATTTTTAATAATCACTTTAAAAGTTTTAATATCTGATTAATTAGTTCTAATTTTGCCTGATAAAGTAAAAATCAAAATCGCAATGCCTACTATTTCAGAACGTGGCACTTTGATGCCAGCATCACCTATCCGTAAGTTAGTTCCTTTTGCAGAAGCTGCTAAAAGAAAAGGGATAAAAGTTTACCATTTAAATATTGGTCAACCTGATATTCACACTCCTGAATGTGCTTTGGATGCAATCAGAAACTATGACATGAAAGTCATTGAATACAGTCATTCAGCAGGTAATGAAAGTTATCGCCGTAAACTGGCAACTTACTATCAAAAGATAGGTATCAATATTAATCACAATGATATAATTATCACTACAGGTGGATCAGAAGCTATTTGTTTTGCTCTGAAAACTTGCCTGAATCCGGGAGACGAAATTATTATTCCTGAACCCTTTTACACCAATTATAATGCGTTTGCATTAGATGCATCTGTTAAAATTATTCCTATTACATCTGATATTAAGACAGGTTTTGCTTTACCTCCGATTAGTGAGTTTGAAAAGGCTATCACTCCACGCACTAAAGCAATTATGGTATGTAATCCTAACAATCCTACCGGCTACTTATACAGTAAAGACGAGCTGATGCAGTTAAGGGACATTGTTCTGAAGCATAACCTTTATCTATTTGCTGATGAGGTGTATAGAGAGTTCTGTTATGATGGTGAGAAACATTTTAGTGTTATGCAACTGGAAGGGCTGGAAGAACATGCTGTTTTGATGGACTCGGTTTCAAAACGTTATAGTGAATGCGGAGTCAGAATTGGAGCGCTGGTTACTAAGAATAAGGCTGTCATTGCTGCTGCTTTAAAGCTTGCGCAGGCAAGATTAAGCCCTCCATCACTTGGCCAGGTTATAGGTGAAGCATCACTGGACACACCGGCTGATTATTTTAAAGAAGTATATGATGAGTATATTTCACGTAGAAATCTTGTTATCAATGCTCTCAATAAAATACCCGGCGTATATTCACCTATGCCTAAAGGCGCATTTTATTCAGTTATCAGTTTACCTGTAAAGAGTGCTGAACATTTTTGCCAGTGGTTGCTTGAGGACTTCAATTACAATATGCAAACTGTTATGCTGGCTCCTGCTTCAGGGTTTTATGCTACCCAGGGCCTTGGTAAAAATGAAGCTCGTATTGCATATGTGTTAAAACCTGAAGACTTGAAAAATGCTGTTCACTGCTTGGAAGAAGCATTAAAAGTGTACCCCGGAAGAGTTTAATAATTCAACCTTATATAAGAAAATGCGCAGTAATCACTGCGCATTTTCTATTTACCCATTTTTTAGTCTAAAGCTACTTTATTAAAACTTTATAGTTACTTTATTGCTAAGATATTGTTACTATACGACTGCTTTACTATCACTAAACTAACGCTTTACTGCAACTATACTGCTACATTATTGTAACTATGCTACCGCTTTACTGTAACTATTCTGCTACATTATTGCAAATAGACTGCTACATTACTTCTACTTTACAGTTAACCATTAGTAGCTGCATAGTTTTGATTAGTTCATTTTCATTTGACTTTTAGTTACTTTATGGTTAGCTTCGGGTAACCTTGATCATGGTTTTACAGTTGCTTTTTTATTATCATTCATTTGCATGATTAACATTGTATAGTTTCCTCATCATAATTTAATAGTCACCTAAATATTATTTAACAGCTACTGTGTAACCATTCCACAACTATCATAATTACATCAAATGTTTACCTTATTAACATCTAACAGATGCCTGATTAAATGCTCTACCGTTATCTTATTATAATATAATAGTGATCTTATCAATATCGTACCGCCAACTAATATTCTCTAATAGTCGCAATAAGGTTTCCTTTTATTACTATGTAATCGCTTTACAATTACTATTGCCATTAACATGACTTTAAGATTATTCAAAATCACGATAAAGAAGGTACTTTTTACGTATTTCCTTAAATTGTTCCAGACCTGCTGTCCAGGAATTGCGGATAGCAGCTTCATCCATTCCTGATTCAATTTGGTAACGCAAAGTATCGGTACCGGCTAATTTATAAAAGAAGGAAGTAAAGAAACCTTGTTTGTTGGTATCAGCCTGGTACAAATCAATCAGCCAATGTAACCTGAGTTGTGGATATTTAATGATACTATCAGCGGAATCCCTCAGGTTTAAGCCAAAACACTGCTGATTTTTATATGGAGGATCCATTGCACCGGGTTTACTGACCGGGGTAAACTTATATCCTTGAATGGGTGATGCAGGGTAGCCAATAATGGAAAATGGGTAATCAGTCCCCCTGCCAACACTGACTTTTGTCCCCTCAAACAGGCATAATGAAGGGTATAACAGTACGGAATTTTCATCGGGCAGATTAGGAGAGGGTTTAACAGGTAATTTATATATACTCCGATGATTATATCCAGAACACATGATCCAGTGCAGATCGCATTTTACGCTATCCTTCAACCATCCTTCTTCATTGACCATCCTGGCATATTCAGCCATAGTCATTCCATGAACAATAGGTACAGAATGCATTCCGACAAAGGATTTGTATTTTGGCTCCAAAATAGGACCATCAACATAAAACCCATTAGGATTGGGGCGATCAAGTATTAATAGTGGAATCTTAGCTTCTGCACAGGCTTCCATAACAAGGGTCATTGTTGAGATGTATGTATAGAACCTGGCCCCAACATCTTGCAGATCAAAGACCATTAACTCTACATCCTGCAGATCTTGTGCAGTCGGCTTTTTATGATCACCATAAAGTGAAATAATTGGAAGGCCTGTACTTGCATCTGTTTCATTATTAATCAATACACCGGCATCGACATTTCCGCGAAAGCCATGCTCAGGTGTAAAGACTTTTATCACGTTGATACCTGCGCTCAATAGACTGTCAACCAGGTGAGTATTATGAATAACTGATGTTTGATTGGCGACAACACCTACTCGCAAATCATGTTTTAAACGATTAAAATATTGGCGCGTTCTTTCTGCACCCGGTTTGATATTATTGTCTAGATAAAGCGGCTCAACCGGTACTTTATATGATATTTCCGGTTTGACAGGAGCTTGAAGCGTTCGAGTGTGAAAACAGGAAGTGAGTGTGAAAGAGAGCAGTATAATTAGTAAGAATGGATATTTCATAGTGATTGTTATTCCAAAGTGTTCTAACGCAAATCTAAGCATATTTGTTAACTTTGCCAAAACTCTGTTATTTTGAATTTTGAGTACTTCATAAGCCGACGAATCCGTATTAAATCGGGTGCTTCCTTCTCCAGGCCGATTATCAGGGTCTCTATTGCAGGTATCGCAATGGGCTTGGCTGTTATGCTTATATCAGTGGCAATTTTAAAAGGATTTCAGCAGCAGATAAGCGAAAAAGTCGTTGGATTTGGTTCTCATATTCAAATATCACACTTTGACTCCAACAATTCATACGAACCAACTGCTATTTCGGTTGATTCAAACGACATTGAGAAGATCAGTAGAATTAAGGGGGTTACCAATATTCATCCTTTCGGCCTGAAAGCTGGTATCATAAAAACTAGTGATCAGATACACGGTGTTGTCCTTAAAGGATTAGATAAAACTTATGACTGGTCATTTTTTAAAGAAAAGATAATTGAAGGACGTGCTCCTAAGCTGAATGACACAAGTACTTCCAATGACCTGTTGATTTCAAAAAAGATTGCTGATCTTATGAATTATAAGATTGGTGATTACCTTAGAATGTACTTCATTATTGACAATTCAGTAAGAGGGCGTAAGTTCAAAATTACCGGGATTTATGATACGGGCCTGGGTGAATTTGATGATGTATATATTATGGGGGATATCCGCCATATTCAACGACTGAATAATTGGAGTGATCGTGAAGTATCAGGATATGAAATATTAATTGACGATTTCAAGAACCTCGACAGAATATCTGAAGAAGTTTATTCAACTATTGGTTTTGAATTAAACACTCAGACTATTCGGCAATTATACCCACAAATATTTGACTGGATAGGTATTCAGGATATGAATGTAGTAATCATCCTGGTTCTGATGGCATTGGTTTCAGGAATCACCATTATTTCAACATTGCTGATACTGATTCTGGAACATACTAAAGATATTGGATTACTGAAAGCTATGGGTGCCCAAAACGATAGTATCAGACGTATTTTTTTATATGCTTCAGTCTATATCATTTTATATGGTTTACTTTGGGGCAATGCTATAGCCTTGCTGTTAATATGGCTACAAAAAACTTTTGGGCTGATTCCATTACCTGCAGAGTCTTATTTTCTGTCACAAGTACCTGTTTCGATAGGTTTGACTGAAATATTCGTTGTTAATGTTGCAACTGTTGTAGTTTGTTTTCTTATGATGCTGATTCCGTCGCTGGTAGTAAGATATATAAGTCCGGTAAAGGCTATCCGCTTTGATTAAACTCATGTTGGTAGTAAGATTGCTAAGTCCGGTACAAGCTATTCATTTTGATCAAACTAACTCTGGTAGTAAGATTAATAAGCTCAGTAAAGACTATCTGCTTTGATTAAATTGATTTAGGTTTATGCAGGCCGCATTCTCGTGTGTCAGGATTTTCCCACCACCAACGACCTGCTCTGATGTCTTCACCTTTCATTATTGCTCGAGTACATGGCTGACATCCGATACTTGGGAAACCTTTATCATGTAAACGATTATAAGGAACATTGTTTTGATGGATGTAATCCCAAACCTGCTGTTCGGTCCATTCAATCAAAGGATTAATTTTTATAAGTTCGTTTTGATCATCCCACTCAATCATTTTGATGTTTTTTCGCGTAGGAGATTGCTCATGTCTTAATCCGCATACCCATACATCCAAGCCTTGAAATGCACGTTTCAGTGGTTCAATTTTTCTGTTATAACAACAAAGTTTCCTGTTTTCAATACTGTCATAAAACAGGTTCATACCCTTTGATTTGACCATATCTTCCACATTCTTGGCTTCAGGGAAGAAAATATTGATGCTTATGCCGTACTTTTTCACTGTTAAATCCAGTAAGTCATAGGTTTCAGGAAACAGCCTCCCGGTATCAAGAGTAAAAATATAAGCTGACTTATTTATAGCAGCAAGCATATGTGTAATAACCTGATCTTCTGCACCAAGGCTGGTTGAAAATCCCACTTCCCCGTTAAATGTACAAAATAAATATTCCAGTACTGCTTCAGCCGGTTTACCTTTGAGAAGGTTATGAAGATTATCTATTAATAAGTCAGTTGCTTTATCCATATGCTGTGTGAAATCAAATAGGATTAAAAATGCAAATTTAGTTAAAAACGACCTACAATATTAGTAGAACTGTCATGCTTATAACTTCAATAATTTGTAATTTCGTCCACTTTAACCAAGTAATACTTCAATACAAATGAGAGTACATTTCATAGCGATAGGTGGTAGTGCCATGCATAACTTAGCCATAGCACTTTATAAAAAGGGATACAAGGTAACAGGATCAGATGATGAAATATTTGAACCTGCCTATTCACGTTTGAAACAGTTGGAATTGCTGCCTGAAACCATAGGATGGAATCCTGACAAGATTTCAAGTGATTTGGATGCAGTAATACTTGGAATGCATGCTAAAGAGGATAACCCGGAACTGATAAAAGCCAGACAACTGGGACTAAAAATATATTCGTATCCTGAGTATCTCTATGAACAATCAAAACATAAAAAGCGCATAGTGATAGGGGGTAGCCATGGCAAAACAACCATTACAGCAATGATTCTCCATGTTTTGAAGGATTTGGGAATTGAAACAGATTATATGGTAGGAGCACAGTTGGAGGGATTTGATGTGATGGTTAAGTTGTCAGAAACCGCACCATATATGGTTTTTGAAGGTGATGAATACCTTACATCTGCTTTAGATAAACGTCCCAAATTTCATTTATATCGGCCGGATATAGCACTAATTAGCGGTATTGCATGGGATCACATCAATGTATTTCCAACTTTTGAAAATTATGTTGATCAATTTAGAATCTTTGCAAAAATGGTACCTGAAAAGGGAACTCTTATTTATTGTGACGATGATGAAAATGTGTCAAGGATTGCAAAAGAAATAACGAATGACATTGTGAAATTACCATATAATTTACCTGATTATACTATTGAAGGGGGTAAAACCTTTATTCACCTGAATAATCAAAAAGTGCCATTAAAAGTATTCGGCCGACACAATATGCTCAATATTGAAGGTGCCAGATTGGTGTGTGAATCAATAGGAGTGGGGAGCGAAAAATTCTACCACTCAATAAGCTCATTTAATGGTGCTTCCAAGCGGCTTGAACTGGTTGTTTCTCATCCTTTTACAAATGTATATAAAGATTTTGCGCATAGTCCCTCTAAACTCAAAGCTACAATAGAAGCAGTTAAAAATCAATTTCCTGATCGGAAGCTTGTAGCATGTATCGAATTACATACATACAGTAGCCTAAATACTGAATTTTTAAGTCAGTACCAGCATTGCATGGATAATGCAGATACTGCTATGATATACTATAGCCGTCATGCATTGGAATTAAAGAAGCTGCCATATTTTAACAAGGAAACCGTAATAGAAGCATTTGGCAGAAATGATATAAACGTATTTAATGAAAGTAATCAGATAGTCGATTATCTTCATAATATTGAATGGAAAAACACTAACCTGCTGATGATGAGCTCAGGTGATTTCGATGGAATTAATTTAAAATTCCTGGCAGATTCTTTAACAATCTAGGTCTCTAAATATTTTATAATAGTATAATAGACGGTCAATTATATTATTCTATAGCATATTTTACGCTGCATCAAATAGTTCTTCCCGTCATCAAATTTGACAAAGAACCATTGTAATTTACCGATGCCCCCATTAACATAAGCTGTCTATATCAAAAAAGAGGAATCTCACGATTCCTCTTTAATAAATTAAAAAATTTGTGAATTATTTAGCTTTCATTAGGTATTTCAGCATTTGTTGGTTGGTGAGTAATTGAAATAGTCAATTCAGGGTTATTTTCTTCATGATCGATTAAAATTATATCACCTTCATTTACTTTTGACTTTATGATCTCTTCAGCTAGTGCATCTTCAATATATTTCTGAATAGCTCGTTTTAGAGGTCGGGCACCGAATTGGGCATCCCATCCTTTTTCTACAATAAAATCCTTAGCTTTTTCGGTAACTTTCATCAAATAACCCATATCTGCAACCCGACCAAACAAGCTTTTTAGCTCAATGTCTATAATCTTGTGAATATCTTCACGGTCTAAAGAATCAAAAATGATTACATCATCAATACGGTTCAGAAATTCAGGAGCAAATGACCGCTTCAAGGCGTTTTCAATAACTCCGGCAGCATAGGTCGAACTGGTTGAAAGTTTGGCACTGGTTGAAAACCCGACTCCCTGACCAAAGTCCTTTAATTGCCTTGAACCAATATTTGAAGTCATGATAATAATAGTATTTTTAAAATCCACCTTTCTACCAAGACTATCAGTCAATATGCCGTCATCAAGCACTTGTAAAAGGATATGGAAGATATCAGGATGAGCCTTTTCAATTTCATCCAGCAATACAATGGAGTAAGGTTTTCTTCTAACCTTTTCAGTTAATTGCCCACCTTCTTCATAACCAACATAACCCGGAGGTGCACCAACCAGCCTTGATACGGCAAATTTTTCCATATACTCGCTCATATCAATACGAACCAATGCATCTTCAGTATCGAAAAGATATTTGGCAAGTACTTTTGCAAGATGGGTTTTACCTACACCAGTAGGACCAAGAAAAATAAAAGTTCCAATTGGTTTATTTGGGTCTTTTAGACCAGCCCGGTTACGGCGGATTGCCTTTACTACCTTTTTAATAGCTTCATTTTGTCCAATAACCGCACCAGCCAAATCATCAACCATAGTAATGAGTCGTTCGCTTTCGTTTTGAGCGATCCGTTGAACGGGTACCCCAGTCATCATTGCGACAACTTCAGCTACATTATCTTCATTTACCTGAACACGATGAATCTTAGATTCTTCTTCCCACCTGCGTTTAGCATTCTCAAGTTCAATGAGCAGTTTGCGTTCGTTATCACGAAATTTAGCTGCTTCTTCAAATTTTTGGCTATGGATAGCTTTATTTTTCTGCTTTTTTACTTCTTCAATCCTGTTTTCAAGATCAAGAATTTCAGCGGGTACTTGCATGTTAGTAATATGAACCCTGGCACCGGCTTCATCAAGAGCATCAATTGCTTTATCAGGCAAATATCTATCAGTCAGATACCTGTTTGTGAGTGTTACACAGGCTTTAATTGCTTCAGGAGTGTATTGGACTAAATGATGATCCTCATACTTCTCTTTGATATTATTAAGAATCTCGACCGTTTCTTCTGCTGTGGTTGGATCAACTAGAATCTTTTGGAATCTGCGTTCAAGAGCGCCGTCTTTTTCAATATACTGGCGATATTCATCTAGTGTTGTAGCTCCAATGCATTGAATTTCACCTCTTGCTAATGCAGGTTTAAACATATTTGATGCATCCAGTGAACCTGAAGCATTACCTGCACCAACAATAGTATGAATTTCATCAATAAACAGAATAATATCACGATTCTTTTCAAGCTCATTCAGAACAGCTTTCATTCGTTCTTCAAATTGCCCACGGTACTTAGTACCTGCAACCAAAGATGCAAGATCAAGAGTAAAAATTCTTTTATTAAATAGAACTCTTGAAACCTTTCGGGCAATAATCCTTAAAGCCAGTCCTTCAGCTATTGCTGATTTGCCAACACCTGGTTCGCCAATAAGTATGGGATTATTTTTCTTGCGGCGAGATAGAATTTGAGCAATTCTCTCTAATTCTTTTTCTCTCCCAACTATTGGATCTAAACGGCCTTCTTCACCTGCTTTAGTTAAGTCACGTCCAAAATTATCAAGTACAGGTGTCTTGGATTTTGAATCTGCAGGGTGTCTTGCACCTGTACCATATCCTCTGCTCTCATCAGTATCATCATCTGAGGAACTTCCTGGAAGTTCATCTTTAGGGGACTCAAAAATAGAATCATCCTCATTATTTAATATTGACTTTAGCTCATCCCTGACGGCATCATAATCCACATCATATTTAGCTAAAGTTCGAGAAACTAAATTGTCCTCGTCTTTGAGAATAGCTAATAATACATGTTCCGTACCTATTAATTCACTATTGAACACTTTTGCTTCAAGATAAGTGAGTTTTAATGCCCTTTCAGCTTGCTTAACGAGTGGCAGATTTTCTGCCATTTTGTCGCGTTTTACGGAAACTTCGATAGCTTTTTCAATAGCTTTACGAACTTCGGTAATATTAACATTGAGTAAATTCAAAATCTGAATAGCCATACCTTCTCCTTCTCGAATGATACCAAGGAGCAGATGCTCAACTCCTATGTAATCATTTCCTAAACGAAGGGATTCTTCACGGCTATATGTAAGAACGTCTTTTACACGTTGTGAAAACTTTGCTTCCATTATCTTTAATTCTTTATTTATTAACCTGTCTGAGTTTATTTTCCACTGCATTTCTCATTGGTACTTAACACATTATTAAAAGCATAGTTGCTAACATATTTCCAATATTAAGGCTAAATTAGTAATCTAACCAAAGTTAAGGAAGATTTATTAATGTACAAATACAATGCCGCTAATTCAATTCTATTGTTAATAACGTCAGATTTATTAAAATAATACACGGCAATCCCAAAATGTTTTTCAAATAATTGTTGTCATTAAATACATGATAATCTAAATACCATCATAATAATATGATTAAATTGGTATTTGCATTGGACAATTGATAATTTTAGTAATTAAAATTTGATCAAGCATGGTAGCTAATACTTGAAAATTATTTGCTTCTGTATTTTGCAATGTCATCATATAAAATGAATCAAGAAGCTGGAGAAAAATAAATTTTGTTACTTTTTTATTAGCAATTTGCGATATATCTATTAGTAATTTTGCTGAAAATTGTTTGCTAAATCTTGAGTACTTGGGACGAAATATAGCAATATTATTTTTAAGAGAACGATAATCTCCAAGACACCACTAAATAATAAGTTGAAAACTATACGATATTGCTCGCTATTACTATATTGATTGAATAAAATAGTGATGAAATAAAGAACAATTTTTGATGGCTATTTAAGGAAATTTACTTACCTTCGTACCCCTTTTAGAAGCTCTTTAATCTAAATTTACTTAGTAATGGAAAACGAAGCCAGTGGCGAGAAAATAGTAAAAGTTAATATTGAAACTCAAATGAAATCTGCATATATCGACTATTCTATGTCGGTTATTGTAGCTCGTGCATTACCTGATGCCAGAGATGGTTTAAAACCCGTACAGCGTCGGGTATTATTTGGGATGATGGAATTAGGAGTTCTGGCTAACCGATCATTTAAAAAAAGTGCCAGAATAGTAGGGGAGGTACTTGGTAAGTATCATCCTCATGGTGATAGTTCTGTTTATGAAGCAATGGTTCGAATGGCTCAGGATTGGTCATTAAGGTATCCTTTGGTTGATGGACAGGGTAACTTTGGCTCTATTGATGGTGATGGAGCAGCTGCAATGCGTTATACAGAAGCCCGCTTACAAAAGATTGCAGAGGAATTGCTTAATGATATAAACAAGAATACTATAGATTTTCAATTGAATTTTGACGATACGTTACAGGAACCAACTGTGTTACCGGCAAAAATACCAAACTTATTAATTAATGGTGCTTCAGGTATTGCAGTAGGTATGGCAACTAACATGCCTCCTCATAATTTAAGCGAAGTGATTGACGGTGTAGTTGCTTATATAGATAATAATGATATTACCATACCTGAATTAATGAAATTTATCAAAGCCCCTGATTTCCCGACTGGCGGAATCATATACGGTTACGAAGGGGTTAAAGATGCTTACGAAACAGGGAGGGGTAGGATTGTAATGCGCGCAGAAACTAAGATAGAATCAGATGAGCATGGTAGAGATAATATTATTGTAACTTCGATTCCATATCAGGTAAATAAGTCAGAGATGATTAAAAGAACTGCTGACTTGGTTAATGATAAAAAGATTGATGGAATTTCAGATATCAGAGATGAATCAGATAGAACAGGATTACGTATAGTCTATGAGTTAAAGAGAGATGCAATCACTAATGTAGTTCTGAATAAATTGTTTCAATCTACTCAGCTTCAATCATCATTTAGCGTTAATAATATTTGCCTGGTCAAGGGAAGGCCAATGCTACTTAACCTTAAACAGCTAATACATTATTTCGTTGAACATAGGCACGAGGTTGTTATTCGACGCACTCAGTTTGAACTTTCAGAGGCTGAAAAACGTGCACATGTTCTTGAAGGATTACTTATTGCTCTTGATCACCTGGATGAAGTTATTGCCCTCATCAGGGCCTCAAAGACACCTGATGAAGCAAGAAACGGATTAATGGAAACCTTTAATTTGTCAGAAATACAGTCTAAGGCAATTCTAGATATGCGCTTGCAAAGGCTTACAGGATTGGAAAGAGATAAAATACGCGATGAATACAAGGAATTATTAAAAATGATTGAGTATTATCGTTCAGTTCTGGCTAGTGAGACCCTTTTAATGGAAATCATCAAAAATGAGTTACTTGAAATAAAAGAGAACTATGGTGATGAAGCTAGGACTCAAATTGTATATTCTGCAAATGACTTTAGAATAGAGGATACAATAGCGGATGAAGATGTGGTAATTACTATTTCCCACATGGGTTATATTAAAAGAACGCCATTGAGTGAATATAGAAAACAAAACAGGGGAGGACGTGGCGCTAAAGGATCTGATATTAGGGATGAAGATTTCTTGGAATATTTATATGTTGCTTCTATGCATAATTATATGTTATTCTTCACTGAAAAAGGTAAAGCTTTTTGGTTAAGAGTATACGAAATTCCTGAAGGAACAAAAACATCTAAAGGCCGGGCAATTCAAAATCTTATTAATATTGAACCAGAAGATAAAGTACGTGCTTTTATTAACCTGAAAAGCATCAAAGATGAAGAATATATTAATAAAAACTATATAATATTGTGTACAAAGTTAGGCATCATTAAAAAAACTTCACTTGAAGCATATTCTAGGCCACGTCAGAATGGCATTAATGCAATTACTATTCGTGAAGACGACCAGTTATTGGAAGCTAGGTTGACTAATGGAACCAATGAAGTAGTAATGGCTCTAAAATCAGGACGTGCAATCAGGTTTAATGAAAGCAGGGTTCGTCCAATGGGCCGTAATGCTTCTGGAGTACGTGGAATAAGTCTTGCTGATGAAAAAGATGAGGTTGTTGGAATGATCTGTATGGAAAACAATGATTTTGATATCCTTGTTGTATCAGAAAAGGGATATGGTAAACGATCAAAATTGGAAGACTATAGAATTACAAATCGAGGGGGTAAAGGAGTAAAGACTCTTAATATTACTGAAAAGACAGGCAACTTAATTTCAATAGATTCAGTAACAGATAGTGATGATCTGATGATTATTAACCGTTCAGGTTTAATTATTAGATTAGGTGTTGCAGATCTTAGAGTTATGGGAAGAGCTACTCAAGGTGTAAGGTTAATATCACTCAGAGATAATGATTCAATTGCTGCAGTTACAAAAGTAGAAGTTGATGAATCAAGTGATGAATTAATTGATGAAGGAGCTGAAAGTGAAATAATTGAAAATTCTTTTGAGATATTACCTATTGAGGATGTGGAAGATACGCTATCTGAAGATAATAAAAATAATTTTAATGAAATTGATGGTATAAATGTTGATGAAGATTAATAAACCCTATAAATTTGCAGTCTCATAATGAGGCAAAAACCTTAAACAAAAACAATGAAAAAGTTAACTGTAATTTTTATTTTATTGTTTGCATTCGGTGCTGCTTTTGGCCAAAAAGCACTTAGAACAACTGCATTCAATTACCTGCGCAAGGGACAGCTTGATAAGGCTATGCAAAGCATTGAGCCTACTATTTCAGACCCAACCACAAGCATTGATCCTAAAACATGGTTTTACAGGGGGAATATATTTCTTCAGATTCACATGAGCCCTCTACCTCAATACAAAAATTTGGATCCTGATGCATTAACCAAAGCATTTCAATCTTATCAGAAAATGATGGAGCTTGACAACAAGAAAGAGTATTATGCTGAAGCAATTCAAAACTTATTGGTGATAAGTGAGCAACTTTACAATCAGGGAGTTGAAGAGTATAAAAAAGTTAATCCTGATTTTTCAGAAGCATTGGGTTACTTTGAAAAGGCTATTGAAGTCAGTAAATCATACAATAGTATTGATACAATGGCAATCTTTAATGCAGGACTTTCTGCTGAAAATGCTCAGAATTATCCCAAAGCACTTCAATATTATAATGAGATTGTTGAGCTAAATTATCCTCAACCATTGGTTTATAGCTCTTTATCAAATATTTATCTTGCAACAAAAGATACTACCAAAGCTTTTGAAATTATTCAAAAAGGACGACAAAAATATCCGGAAGAATTTGCATTGTTAATTACTGAAACAAATTTGTATTTAGGTATGGGCCAATCAGAAAAGGCACTGGCAAATTTACAGCAAGCAGTTAAAAGTGATCCTATGAATCCAACTATACATTATGCTGTAGGTGTTAATTATGCTCAAATGAACAATTTGGCAGAAGCAGAGAAAGCTTATTTAAAAGCAATTGAACTAAAACCTGATTATTTTGAAGCTAATTACAACTTAGGAGCATTGTATGTTAATCAGGCTGCTGAAATTCAAAATGAAGCTAATAAACTTAAGTTAAATGATCCTACTTATGATTCAAAGAAGGCAGAAGCGGATAAAATTCTGCAGAAATCAATTCCTTATCTTGAAACTGCAACTCAACTTGACCCAAAAGATAAAAGTACATTGTTAGCGTTAAAAGAAATATATACTAGATTATCAATGTATGAAAAGCTTAAAAATGTTAATTCAAAACTTCAGGATTTATAAACTACATTATAGTTATGCACAAAACAACCGGTTATTAAACCGGTTGTTTTGTGTATTAACTATAAATATAATTTGCATTATGTATAATAGTATCTTTTAATCCCGTAATAATTTCTTTAATTTTTATCGTTCTTTCTATTTGGGAATGTTTTTCACTAAAACATATTATTAGTATAACAACTTTGTTATTCGAGAACTGTTTTTAACTTTGATTGTTTGAAAAGAAAATAAAACTTTTATGGAAAACAACATTCCTGGTATTGTCAAAAGAGATGCTTGGCTTTTACCTGTTACATCTCAAGTTATAAACCGTATTAATAGGTTTAATCATAAGCTAAATTCAATCGCAAAAGAATACAATTCTCTATCATCATTTGCTGATGCATATAAATATTTAGGAATAAATTTTGATACTCAGAAAAATGGATGGTATTATCGTGAATGGGCACCAAAAGCCTATGGTTTGTTTTTAGCAGGAGATTTTAATAATTGGGACAATCACTCTCACCCACTCCATAAAATTGCAAATGACATTTGGGAAATCTTCCTTGATTATAAAACATATAAAAATTCATTTTGCCACGGCAGTAAGATTAAAGTCTGGGTTGAGGCTGCAAATGGATTTTTACCGAGAATACCTGCTTATATTTCAAAGGTGATTCAGGATGATGATACAAAGAACTACTCTGGACAGCTTTGGTTTGATGAATTTTTATGGAATGAAAATCCTGTAATTTCTGATTCTGAAAAGAAACTTTTTATATATGAGTGTCATATTGGTATGGCTCAGGAAAAGCTTGGTATTGGTACTTACCGTGAGTTTGCAATTAATAATTTGCCGTGGATTAAGCAATTAGGATACAATTCTATACAAATTATGGCAATTCAGGAACATCCGTACTATGGTTCATTTGGTTATCATGTTTCTAATTATTTTGCTGTTTCTTCTCGATTTGGTAACCCTGAAGACTTGAAATATCTTATTCAAACGGCACATAATATGGGTTTTACAGTCATAATGGACATAGTTCACTCCCATACTGTGAAAAATATTAACGAAGGTTTGAATGAATTTGATGGAAGTGATTGCCAATATTTTCATCCCGGTACTAGAGGAATACATCCTCAATGGGATTCTATGCTATTTGATTATGGCAAGACCGAAGTTATTCAGTTTCTTCTTTCTAATATTAAATATTGGATGACTGAATATAGATTTGATGGATTCAGGTTTGACGGCGTAGGTTCTATGATGTATTTTCATCATGGCAACTCCCCTATTAATGGCCCAATAGATTATTTTAGTAATGGAGTTGAATGGGATGCTATCACCTACCTTCAATTAGCAAATTTTCTAGTTCATGAAATTAATCCTCAAGCAATTACAATTGCTGAGGATGTTACCGGAATGCCCGGACTTACATCACCTATTAATGATGGTGGAATTGGTTTTAATTACAGGTTAGGAATGGGTATTCCTGATTTTTGGATTAAGTTACTTAAAGAAACCAAAGATGAAGATTGGAACATGAATGAGTTATGGCAAGTACTAAATGACAGATTACCGGGTGTTAATACAATTGCTTATGCTGAATCTCACGATCAAGCTTTAGTAGGCGATAAGACTCTTGCTTTCTGGCTGATGGATAAGTATATGTATTGGCACATGTCAATTGAAGATAACAACTTAATAATTGATAGAGGAATAGCTTTACACAAAATGCTTCGGTTCTTTACGTTATCTCTTGGAGGTCAGGCATATCTTAACTTTATGGGAAATGAATTCGGACATCCTGAGTGGATTGACTTCCCTCGTATAGGGAATAATTGGAGTTATCAATATGCACGAAGACAATGGTCATTAAAAGATGATAAAAACCTAAAATACCACTATCTTTCTGATTTTGACAGTGAAATGATAAATATTGCCAAGCAAAAAGGTATTTTGAACTATGAGTTTGCGCAATTATTGAATATGGATGAAGTAAATAAGACAATAATTTTTTGTAAAGGTAACCTTGTTTTTATCTTCAATTTTCATCCGTTCAACAGTATACCTGATTATTGTTTTTCTATACCAGAACCAGGAACTTATAAAGTTATTCTTTATACTGACAATAAGAAATTTGGCGGACACAACAGGTTGGATGAAAATATTGAATATTTGTCAAGTTATGATCAGGTAAGTAAGGCCAACAAGTTACGAATATATGTAACTAACAGAACAGCAATACTTCTTGAAAGAATTAGCAGTCCATCAAAAAATATTTAGTTTTTTTAACATATTTATGGTATAGATTATAAATTTCTGCCTTAATATTGCAAAACTGAAAATTAAAACCCTTTATGGAACGTAAAAGATTGGTTGTCAGTTATAATAATGTTACAGAGGAAGTGCTAGAAGCAATTCGTATGAAATATCCTTTGGGTTATACTAATCATGTAATGAAAGTTAAGACTCAGGGTGATGATTTCTTTTACGCAATTACTGTTGACACTGATAACGCCAGTTACCTGGTTAAAGTTCCTGTAAAAATAGACACTAAAGGCAGTCTAAATGAAGAAGACACTTTAGGTGAGATAGCTGAAGAAAAAGAAGCAGAAGATAACTTTCCGGAGGCTGATACTACTGAGACTGAAGATTAGCTGATATTTTTTGAAGCTTTTTTAGTACTTTCTTGCCGATGCTTTTAAAAGATGGCGATGCTTCTGACATCTGCATGTCTATAATATCGATGAGTTCCCTACTTATTTGTGGCTCTCTTAATGCTATTTTGTCGAGTATTTTCAAGCAAAATACCTTTACAGCTGCTGACTCATATGGTGATTCGAGCCATTGAAAGCAAATTAACATCAACTGACCCATTTGCTTTTCAGTTATGTTATTACGCTCTAGTATTTTTAAAGTGTGACGTTTTAAGCCATCATGATTAAATTCATACAGAAGATTAATCATCAAGTCAAGTTGTGATTCTTTCAATAAAGGCATCCTATCCGTTAATATATCCATTACCCAAGCAGCTCTTCGACTAACAGGCTCTTCATCTTTTAAGTAAAGAGACCATAATGTGTCAAACAATTCTGGTTTTTGAGTAATTATTTCAACAACATGGTCAGCATTTATTCGAGATTGGTCAATTAGCAATAGTTCTTCAAGCTTCATCAGAATTTAGTATTGGTATTAAAATAAAAACAAGAAGGGAAACGGCTCTTTCTGAGTTGTTTCCCTTCTGTTTTATACCAATCGTAATTGATATAAAACCTCAGGTTATTGTTCCAATGCTCGTAAACATTTGCTTCGTAAAGCATTTGTTACTTACTATGTGAGTTATAAACACAAAGTCCTTCGCTCACTAGTCAGGTTTGCTTTTCCAGGTTTCAATGTTAACTTTTTCACGGCTACTTCAATCATTCCTGGAAGAAGTCAATTTGGATTAATAGATAGAAGTAACCTTGCGGATTCTTTATCTATTTCATCACCCCGATTCTCATCGTATCGTTGGCCTGATTATGTAAAATTACAAAAAATCAGTCCCTAAGTCAAGTGTTTTGAGCAAAAATTTATTCACTTATTTTCAACAGTATTTTTCAACAAATGTTAATATCTACAAAAGCTTTACTACAACTTGGAATTGTAAATTTTTGATAATTAGTTATTAACAAATTGCCTCATCAAATTGTAGTTAATTCAGGTATTCCATTCTTAATGTTGACGATTTTAGCTAAAATTTGTTTTCTTTCATTTGCAAAGCCGGTATAGTTTTCATTTACCGTCATGCTTATCATGTTATTAAAACAGTCGAGTAATGATACTATCAATCCTTTTCCTGTTTCAATAACAAAGTATGTTGTAGACAGGTATTTCTCACCTGATTTATATACAGAATGTTGAGGCTCCGAATAGATTCTTCCTGTACAATTAATCTTTTCGACCTTACATACTAGGTCCGTCATAACTTGCAGGTTGTATGCACTGTAATTGGCGTAATAAACAGTATGACGTATTTTAAATGGATTTTCAAGGATCATGTACTCCTTATGATCTTCCAATCTAACAAGCTTGATATGCTTGAAAGAGTAATATTTTCCCTCTTCAAGCATTATACCCTTCTTGAAATAACTTGGAAGGCCTTGGAGTCATTCATCAATGACGGGTTCTTCAAGCATCATACCCTTCCTGAAATAACCGGGTGTAGTCAATTATTGCTAAACTAGCCTTTTTACCCTTGTAACACCTTTGAGGTTTTCAATTTTTTTTATCAGAGAATCAATGTGACGTGAATCACGAACACTTACTTTTATGGATCCTTCAAACTTTCCTCCCTTGCTATTGAAAGCAATATTCCTGACGTCAACCTTAAGTTCATCAGACAATAACTGAGTTATTGAATTTAATACTCCTAATTGGTCTATTCCACTGACATGAAGAGCTGCTATAAAATAAGACCCTTCGGCAATTTTTGACCACTCTGCATTCATAATCCTGTATGGATAATTACTTCTCAACCTATTGGCATTAGGACAGGTCACCCTGTGAACTTTTACCCCCCCTCCTACTAACACAAAGCCAAAAATAACATCACCTATTACCGGGTTGCAGCATTTTGCAAGGATATACCCTTGCAACTCTGCTGATTCGTTAACTATAATAGTATTTTCACTAGTTCTGTTAACAGGTAATGGTACTTCCTTCTTTACTGGTACCTCTATTGTTTCTTTAACTGTGCCCAATAGGACATCTTTAATTATAGAAGGTTCAATTTTATTTTCGGCAAGTTGTTGAAACAGTTCAAGCGAAGAAGAAAATTTAAAGTAGGCTATCAACTTACTTATATTTTCATCATTATAAGGCATCTTAAGCTGACCCATTTTCCTTCGGAGGATCTCTTTACCCGTCTCTGCTTGCTTAAATTCAGCCTCTTTTAATATTCGTTTTATTTTATTTTTGGCACGCGTAGAAGCCACCCATCCTAACCAGTCTATATTTGGATTCTGATTTTTGGAAGTAATTATTTCAACAATATCTCCATTTTTTAACAGATGCCTGATAGGGACAATTTTATGATTTACCTTAGCTCCGCTGCACTTAGCTCCTATATTTGTGTGCAATTCAAAAGCAAAATCAAGTACTGATGCCCCCTTTTTCAACTTCTTCAAATCTCCTGCCGGTGTGAAAACATAAATTGTATGTTCAGGTAACTTAGAAACAATATCTTGGCCGAGCAGGGATTCTTCCTTGTAATCAGGACTCTCAAGAATCTGCCTTACAGAGTTCATCCATTTCCCTGTGTCAAATGCCCCTGTTTGACCTTTATATCGCCAATGTGCTGCATTTCCCAGTTCAGCTTCGTTGTCCATTCTCTTGGTTCTTATCTGTACTTCGACCCACTTGCCAGATGGCTCTCTAACTGTAATATGAAGGGATTCATACCCATTTGCTCTAGGACGGGTAATCCAGTCCCTCATGCGGCTCGGCTCAGGATAATACAGATTTGTTACTACAGAATATGCTTTCCAACACTCTTCTCTTTCATTATCTACAGGTGAATCCAGGATGATGCGAATAGCAAAAAGGTCATACACTTCATCAAGAATCACATTCTGCTTAACCATTTTACTATAGACCGATGAAACAGATTTTGTTCTGCTCTTAATAGTGAAATTCATTCCAAGTCTTTGTAAATCAGATTCAATAGGCTCAACAAATCTTTGAATAAAATCTTTACTTTGTACAACTTTTTGATCAATTTCAACTGCAAGATTATTGTATATTTCCGGCTGTATTTGTAGTAATGTCAATTCTTCTAATTCTGATTTTATGTAGTACAAACCAAGCTTATGAGCAAGTGGAATATAAATATTCACAGATTTTTTTACAGTATTATCAAGTATAAGAACAGGAAGCACTGAAGCATTGCGCATCAGGTAAAGGTTTTCAGCAAGTGATAATAATATTGCACGGACATCACTGACCATAGTCAACATTATACCAGTGAAATTCTCAACATTACTGATGAGCCTATCAGTTGGTAGAGTGCTTATTTTTTTTAAGCTTTCAATAATCTTAATAACATCTAAAAGATTGTTTTCGATTAAAAGGTCTGAAATTTCTGCTTTATGCGCATCAGTCTGGCTAAAGAGCATACTAATAGCTGATGTAAAACCAAGGTGCAGTTCGCTAACTACAACCTGAGTCAATTTAAGCATATGGTCAATAAGGGGATCATTATTAAAGAATGCCCTGTTTTGATATTCTGAACGTAGCAATATATAGGCTTTCCTAAGCAATACCTTTTCAGTGTCATTAATAAATGGCAAACATTTACTCAATAAATACCTGTAATTAGTTTCAGTGTTCATCGCAATATTCCCCTTCGTGTACTTTAAAGAACAAAAATATAACTTGATTGGTTAAAAAAAACGCCCTGATTGTCAGGGCGTTTTTTAATTCTTTAACTAAGAATTATTTTATAGGAGCTTCCGGTCCTTTTGGCCCTTGTTTTGGCTTTGGCGGTTCAGATATTGATTCCCGCATCTTTGTATCAGCCTGGATATTTTGGAACTTATAATAATCCATAATTCCAAGATGACCGGCTCTGAATGCGTCGGCAATTGCCATAGGGATTTCAGCTTCTGCTTCAATAACCTTTGCTCTGGCTTCCTGTGCTTTTGCTTTCATTTCCTGTTCCAAAGCAACAGCCATAGCTCTTCTTTCTTCTGCCTTAGCCTGTGCTATATTCTTATCAGCATTAGCCTGGTCCATCTGAAGTTGTGCACCAATATTCTTACCAACATCTATATCGGCGATATCAATAGAGAGTATTTCAAATGCAGTTCCTGAGTCAAGTCCCTTAGAAAGAACTACTTTAGAAATGGAATCAGGATTTTCAAGCACTGCTTTATGTGATGTGGCTGAACCAATCGAGGAAACAACGCCCTCTCCTACCCTGGCAAGGATAGTTTCTTCACCAGCTCCTCCAACCAGTTGTTTAATGTTAGCACGAACAGTTACGCGAGCCTTTGCTATAAGCTGAATCCCATCCTTTGCTACAGCAGCTACAGGAGGGGTATTAATTACTTTAGGGTTGACTGACATTTGCACTGCCTCAAACACATCACGACCAGCAAGGTCAATAGCAGTAGCGGCTTTGAAATTTAATGGTATATTCGCTTTATCTGCTGATATCAAAGCATTAACAACCAGTTTCACTCTTCCACCGGCTAGATAATGAGCTTCAAGTTCATCACGTGTGATGGTTAATCCTGCTTTTGTTGCATTAATCATTGCTGTTACAATTACTGAAGGAGGCACTTTACGCCATCTCATAAATACCAATTGGATTAATGACACTCTTACCCCTGATAACAGGGCAGAAAACCATAATCCTACAGGTATGAAATAAAATATAATCCATAAGCCAATTATAGAGGCAATTCCAATTGCAACTACCATTAAAATTCCTGCTTCCATGTCGTTTAATTTTAGTTAATATGTTATTCTTTTTTCACTTAATCACTCTTTGTTCTCACTTAAAAGCTATCCGGCTTTAAATTAGCTCTTATA
>Ga0172378_10000529_pt1 | contig 33659 bp, 47 predicted proteins | sample GrowelOW332metaG_FD_119755 | JGI IMG/M metagenome (GOLD analysis project Ga0172378, IMG submission 119755) | Groundwater microbial communities from an aquifer near a municipal landfill in Southern Ontario, Canada - Pumphouse #3_1 metaG | ecosystem: Environmental > Aquatic > Deep subsurface >...
AACAAGGTTATCCTCATTACCCAGCGTACCAGGGGTGTGTGTCCATCCGTCAGGATATAATCTCCGAACGACACGCATCCCTAAAAGTTCTTGACATCTGTTAATTCCCTGAAAGAAGTCTTTAGCGTCCTCCGGATGTTGCTTAGGAAGTTTATTAAATTTATCCCACGCAACAACTAATGCAGATAACACTTCCTGTTCATTACTTAAGAGTCCGGTCTTATCATCCATTACTGCTCCTCCTTCTCTTTCTTCGTAGCTATATTCATACGGCCACAAACCGGACATACAAAAGCATAATCTCCTTCTACACCTATAGGTATAGGAAGTAATATAGCTTCGTGGCAGTTGCCGCATTGCGTGGACATATATACAGCAAATAGTACATCATCCCCGTACAGTTCAATCTCTTCATAGGTTATATAGAATGGCATTGCCGTTGCCTCACCAAAAAACACATATTCCATTTGTTCTACCTCTCGTCAAATAGTTCCTCCAGTATGCCAAGCAATTCCGCACCGATAAAGCCGATTGCTAGAACATATATATTACTTGTTGCAATACACAAGCCTCCGGCAATAATGCGTATTCCAGACTTAACCATACTAAGCCAGAAATGTCCCTTACTACCCATTACTTATTCCTCTTTCTGGCTGGGAAGCCTCCATAACCTTCGAAAGCTTTCCGCACGCTATTCTCTTCCGCTGGCTTTGGTATTACATGCCCAACTTTATGGTCTATATAGTTACATAGGAAATGGAACACTTGTCCGCATTGAGTACATGTGTATATTGGCATTACTTACCCCTTCTTTCTATCAATTCAAAAATTGTAAACGTCCCATAACGCTTTAGCCACTTCTTATTGATCCGCTTCTTCCGGTGAGTTCTGCGTTGAATGTTGGTATTTGGGAACCTGTTTATAACTTCAGCGACCTTTCTAAATGCGTCACCCAATTTATTGACTGACGCATAGAGAATGGTCATATTTGCGGGCGTTATCATTGATTATCGTCCAATACAGCTTGCGCTACCTCAGCTACAATATCGAATAGTTTATCCTTAAGGTCCTGTACCGGAAGATCTTTACCCTTACCATTGGGTTCCTTTAAACCTAATTCAACAGCGCAATCATCACAGATAAGAACTCTGGTGGATTGAGAATTTAGGGTTAGAACTACTTCATTATAGCCAACTGATGAACCATACGGTGTCTTTGTGACCTTTTCACACTTATCACATTCTAATAAACCACTCTTTGCCATTACTGTTCCTCCTCATATTCATCGTTAATTGGTTACTATAGTGCGGCACCATCTGGTACGTTGGGTTCACCCCAATGACCATTACGTTTGAGTATTTCCACTATCTCAGAAGCATAAGGTTCGTCTACATTGATTACCAAATATTTATTATAGGGTTTTTTACCATCTATACGGCGACCTATACCAATATGCGTTCCTGCCGCTACTAAAGCAACTGCTGTCCCTCTGGGTACATACTTTTCAACATCTTCATTTTTGAAAACTGTGAACTTCGTACAGCCTTCTAATTCTTCTCCATTTACAGAGGACATATCCTCTTGCTCTGACATTGTAATACCTCCCATATAATAGAATCCATAACATAATCGTAGTGCCAATAAAGCTACCAAATAGAATGCCCCATAAAACACCTAATTTAAAAGGGCTCATTTAGATACCTCCTATTCTCCTACTAACTGCTTCTCCAGCCAAGCACATAGAAGATCAACATCATCCGCGTCGAATTCTTCCACATCGACAGGTTCCACTTCATTTACTTTCTCGTAGAATCTGCAGGTAAATTCCTTACCTAAAAATAACCCTTTAATGACTGAATAGGTATTACCCTCTAAGTACTTCGCCGTAATACAGTTCATTTCTTCCTCCTTGTCAGCCTCACACTGTTTACAAATATTCTCCTCGTTGAGATCATCCTCTAAGACAAATTTGCCGCACAGAGCGCAATTAAATACCTCATTACCGCAAGCATCCTCATACCATTCATTTCCATATTCAGTATACTTGGTGTAACCATCACCTAAAGGTGTTTTTGTATATCCGCGCATATACGGGCTATCATCTTTTAACATGTTATCCCTCCTGTTGAAATTTGTAGGCTTTCCGGGTCATAAACTCTTCCCGACTGATTAATCTAATCTTACGCACTTGTTGCGCAGGATTGACTATCTGCATAATGTTCATCAGGTCTTCTTCGACCAGTAGAATTTCCTGGTGTTCACGATCATAAGCTGTAGTACCGATATATTGCCAATCAAAACGATTCATTATATCGATAGCCTTGTTGAGTCTCTCACAATCTTTACACCACTGTAAACCTACTTCCAATGTTTTCGGTGGCATTAGTATTCCCCCTTCAGTTACGTACCAGTGGGTGGGTATTATCCGTAGGCAAGTTCTACGTCTCCGCGAGCATGGAACCCATTGACGAATCGATCCGCCAATTCAGCATGAATAAATGTCATAAACGTTGTTAGATAAATATGGTCTGATAGTCCACCCCAATACTGCAATTCACCATTTCGGACTTTAGCTTCAAGTTCTTTGATAGTCATTCTAGTCAAAGCATCCGCTGGCATACTGTCCCTTGAGTGGTATTCCTCATACATTTTGACTACTTGTTCCGTTTCCATTGTCGCTATATACTCCTGAATTGTCATATTGGCCATAGTCTTCCTCCTTTCTAAATAGAATCGATCCAGCCACCACCACCCGAAGTAGTGGATAGCTGAGGCAACCTACTTACCGTTAATGGCAATCCTTCCATTAGGATATAACTTATCGAAGAGTTGACTCCATGTTTGCGCTGTAGCAAAATCAGTGATCACTATCCCATGATTAGCTTTTAATTTAAGATCATCCGTGTAAGCCTGCTTGTAATATTCTAACTTCTTTAGAGCTTCCCATGAACTATTAATTATGACCTCCGGCTGTGTCTGTCCCGGTAAGTGGACTTCAACTGCTATATAGCCACTATGCATATAGGCTTCACGCATCTGACCTTCCAAATCAGCCATACTATTTATTTCTGCCATACTATCACCTCCTTCCAGAATGGGTTCTTTGATCGCGGCTCCGCCGACTATTAGTTATTGCCCCACCTGGTACGTGGGTAGCTGGAACACCTCTGATTCGGCATCCAATTCTTTGAGACGTTTTTCCGCATATACTTTCATGTTAACTTCACCTTCATCCTTTATCTTCTCCAGGAATTCAGTATCATTAACCATTAAGCGGACGCCTATCCAGCACATCGTTTGCTTGTTCATAGAATGTAGAATGAACTTAGTTCGTTCCTTCTTGATATGTCTGGCCTTTTCAATATACTCACTCAGATGCTTCTTCTTACGCTGTACGCTAGACTCCCTGTATTCTATCCACATATCAAACAATGAGTTCACTAATGATGTAGGAGTTCCCCAGCGTGCGATTTGTCCGAAAGCCTCACATGTTGTAATATCAAATTCCTCCAAACAGTTAACGAAGAAGTCTGCCGCTATATCATTCTCCGAGGTATAAGCTCTTATTCGCTTCTTAACCAGTTGACTTTCTGTGAAATTGTTCTGGCTTATAAGACGTTGTAAACCTTCCAAGGCCCAATTAAAGATTCCTGCCCTTTCAGCTCTTATCCCTTGATTCAGAGCAGCTACCGAAACATTGCTAGATTCGAATATTTGGTCGAACGGAACCATAACCCAACGTCTTAACCACCCCGCGGTTTTATCTGAGGACCTGAGGTCCTTGTTAGCACTGAATATAAACTTGGCGGTGTTATAGAACTTAATTGGTGATTTATTCTTAACATCTGCCGTAACGCTTTGACCTGATATTAATAGTTTGAGTCTATCAGCCTGACTATCTTTCAAAAAGTCGGCGCCTTTTTCATCGCATATGTTAAGAATCTTACCATACAGGTCATGTGTGCCAAACTTACTTAGTATGAAGCTTATATTAGCACTACCGACCACATCTTGTCCGAGCATTTGTCTAACGGCGTTCATAAATACGGATTTACCATTTGATCCTTCTCCAGTAATAAGTAATGCCGCTTCTAGACCCATATACGGGATTAAACAATAGCCAATATACTCTTGGATGAGCTTCCGTGTATCAGCATCAGGTAACCATTCAACTAAGCGCGCATCCCAATAGGGGCATTTAGCGTCAGGATCATCTACGATGTCCAGAGTATATGTAAATGGTATTTCCGGATTCCATGGAACTTTTTGTCTGGTTCGCCAGTCTAATAAGGTACCATCTTTAAGCGGAATATACTTACAAAAATCACTCTCAACATTATGCGTATCAACAGCTTCAGGTTGCCAGTATCTTCCTTGTTCACCTAATAGGGTTAGTATATTACTGCCTATGTCATTAAGGTGTTTAACCGTAGACCAACTAGGATGTCCGTTATATTTAGGATTACATGCAATGTGTCTAAACATTGCCCAGAATTCAATATCCCTACTAGCTATGGCTTTCCAAGGACCCTTGGTCTTATGACACATCCATAGATATCGGCCACCCGCCTGTACTTTGACTATAAAGCCTTTTTCATCCCAAACATTGAGGATTGTTTGCGCTATCACAGAAGGTTCAAACTTAGCCTTATTATCGGCCTGATCCTTATATTGTGCTGTCTTTATCTGCTCAAGCTCCCAAAAGTGTGATACCTTAGCCTCTATCGCACTCAATTCAAGAGGTGGCTGACAGTACTGTTCATTATGCTTTAGTGCTAACATCATAATGTTGTCCTTACCTAAAGGACGATACTTAGCACAAAAATGACCTATTATAGCTGTCATAGTATCATCACGCATACCATCAGGTATAGGAGATGTAAGCATAGCCTCAGTGACAGTTACCGCATGTTTACCCTGCTTAACATTGCCTGTTTTAGGGGGGATAATGTTATCAGGGATACTTTCCACAAATGCAGCCATATCAACTGGAGCGAACTCAGCTTCTAAGGATTCAAGCATAGTGGGCGGTTTTGGTTTATCCGGAAGTACTAATCTGAAGGTATTGTCAACGTCTACTACTCGTATTTTATCAATTAACCAAGTAGGTGCCATTACACAATCACAATCAAAAGGTGAATGCCCTTCTAACCATTCATATAATCTACCTGTATGATGTATAGAGGGCGGCAAGACAGTTTGCTGTCCTGTACATAGTAAAGCGCATTCCTGATGACCTTTTTCCGCCATCTTAAACTTTTTAGTTGCCATACCTACAGGTATTTGATAGATAAGTCGTCTACCATCACCTGTTTTGAATTCCCATGTATCTGGTACATTACCATCAGACATTATTTGAAGGAAGTTTTCTCCTTCACTTCCATCAATATCAATACCAACATACCCGGAGGCATCACCTAGAGGCAAGCCTATATTGAACTGCTTGAAGTCTCTAATCCATGTTTGAAGGTCGCTCTCTGAAGTCTCTTGTCTGTTCGTCCAATTACGTATCAGAGGTGTTTTACCCGCACACTTACAACGCTCAACATGTTTTGTGCTGGAATTACTATGATTATGTGAACATAGGGGAAATACAGGTAACCCTAAGTCTACGTACTCGGACATCTTTCTTGTTATAAGTTCTTGTGAATCCACGTATTAACCACCTCCGATCCTAAAATTCCCATGTACACTGATTAGGAGTTTTATCTTCGTGCATATTCTTAAAGGTAGGATGTCTAGGATAACCATCTTCAGTGCGTTCCATGAAGGTGACACGTGCTACTTTATCGAGGTACTTTTCTTGATTCTCCGATACGTCACGTCTGACACTCTCATTCATACCTGAAGCTGAACAAATCCGCTTCATTTTACCATCAACATAGGCCCCGAAAACTATTGCTCCGATCCAACCATAATAATGATATTTGGTTACCGGAATAGTCACTCCATTAATTTCCTTCCAATACGGATGACCTTCCATATTATTTCCCTTATATTCGACTGTTGCCGGATCAAAGCCTATGACAACGAGATCGGCTTCGTCACCTTTCTTCATCTTCATCCATTGCCACATAGGGTCTTTTCCCATAACGTATATACTATTTAGACGTTTCAATACGCCACCTTCACCATTAGCTGCAAATATATTGTCAATGAATTGGCGCTTGTTTTCCACTATAGAGTGGGTTAGGTGAATGAAGTGTTCATATGGTGTACCTTTAACATAAGTATTATAGAAATATTCCAGAACTCTACGACGCTCGGCATAAGGTTGATTGATTAACCATGTACCCTTACTTGTACGTAGGATATCAAATATAGTGTAATGTATGTAACCATTAGAGATTTGGAACCTTTCAGCTTGTCCAGGATCAGCCCCTGTAACATGGACACAATACTGACTCGTTTTACCTGGGTAGTTGATTTCCCCATCAAGAATAATATTGGACATTGCCAACTTCAGGAAGAAGTCTCGTAAATGTCCAAAGTTGTTAGTCTTTTCGACTTTTTCCTGACTAAAGAAACGATAAGCTACCATAGTATAATGACAACCATCAATCTTATCCTCGATGGCATATTCTGGCGAATCTAATAAGCTGTCCAGTTTAACCGCCTGTTTGATATTGTCCTTGTTTATCGCATTAGGTTTCATAACGTCTATACGCGACATAAATTCGGCTATCTTGTCCACTATATTTCATGCCCCCATTCACGTGAGTATCTTTCCATTTCTTCATTTTGCTGTTTCTGCATACTGGCATATATCTCGGCATTATAGTCCATATTGTTAGCCGATAGAGCACAACCACAAGCATGATCATCACATACATGCCAGTAACCGCAGCCATGTTGTAAGAATATCCTATAGAACAGTTCCTGATTCATCGTTTTCTCCCTTCGGTGGATTCTTTATTATGTCAATATATAGGCGTATAGCATTGGTCAATGCCTCACCTAGTGTTTCACCTCGTGCCGCTGCCGAACTTTTAAATTCCCAGTACAGCTTTATAGGCGCACTACAACCTACATATCTTGTATCTTCCTTAACATCCTCCTGTTTTTCGTCTAGAGTTTGCGCTATAACCATTACATTATCACCTCCTATACGCCGAATATTTTTTCGCTTATAATAATATAATATTCACACAAGATGCTTATTGTACATAGATTTCAAAATTTCCTTGAATTTGTGAAAATGCTCAGGCGGGCGCAGACGATAGAATGCGAGTGATATCTTACCCTTCCTTCTAAGAGAGAGGCAGAAGCTGTCTCGGTCGGAAGTTCCAGCATGTGTCTGCACTTGATCCTGCAAGCGGATTCTTTTACTGTAGGCGAGAGAAAGCGCATTCTACCGGAGAGTTATTTATTTGAAAATTATTTTTTATTTTATGTACAATCGCTATTGATGATGAATATTATATTATTATAACCATAATATAAGAAAAAATTGATAGGAGGCAAATTGTATGTCAGAGGAACTGAACCAGATGGAAGTAACTGAAGGGGCAAATGCAAACACAGTAGAAGCGGGTGTAGACACCACGGTACCTAACACAGTAGTAGATAAGAGAATATGGCACCTGGCCGATGGAACCGAATGTTCCAAAAGCGCATTCATCAGAGAACAATTCGTAGACCTGAACAAAAGCAGAGCCGAAATTAGTGAAGAGTTCACTATTCCTTATCGCACCGTTTATGGTGCAACCGTGAATATGGTTAATGCTGCCGAACCCACCTCAAGAGGTAGAGGCGCGATCAATCCCAAATTGGAAGTTACCGGAGAAGGTCTTGCAGTAGTAACTGCCGATGGTAAGATCCTTGTTAATGGCGTAGAGCTGGCTGAAGGTGAAGAGAAACCCGAAACCACTTTAGTAGACCGTAATGAATGGATCAAACAGCAGGTAGAAGCTGGTATGTCACGCGGAGATGTTGCCAAAGCATTGAACATATCCTATGGCGTAATTTATGGCCTGACTAAAGAAGCTGAAGGTACCCGCCAGAAGCATGAAATTGAGTATCAGGGTGAAATCATATCCAGGAACGAATACATCCGCAAACGTTTTGCTGAAGGTATTGAGAAATCGGCCATAGCAAAAGAACTCGGTGTAGAGTACAGCGTAGTTTGGGGTGCAACCAAGCTTATGAAGTCAGAAGCCGAGAAGTATGCAGAGACCATCGAAAAACTGGAAAAATTTGCAGACTCCGTTGTGGACGCAGACAAAGAACTGTTTACCACAATCATTGCAGACCTGAAATCAATCGACATCAAGGTGGAAGTTGCACAATCTACAACTGATCCTGCCGCTGGGCAAGAACCTGATCCTACACAGGCAGCACCTACCGAATAAGTAGGTTGCTAGCTAGTTACCAATAAAAGCTGGAAGAGTATCACACCTTCCAGCTTTTATTTTGACTTAACTTTGGAGAGAGGCATTAATAAATAAGGGGGTTAACATAATGGATGATGCATTAAAGGCCGAAATATGGGAAAGGCTAAAGATTGCAAGTATAATTATGAACAAAAAAGAATTTGACGATTACGTAGCCCTTCCCGATGATCTTGGCCCAGTAGCTAAAGACGTTACCTTACCTGTTGGCTATAAACGTTGCGGGCATTGCGGCAAAGCTCTAAAGTTCTTTCTTTTCAATAAGAACAACTCCACTAAGAACAAATGTACGGGATCATGTAAAGAGTGTCAGCGTATATCCGCAAAGAAATCCTATGAGAAGACCAAGAAGAAACGCAACTATAAAGATTACTACGCCAAGAATAAGGATATTAAGCGCGAGGCAGGTAAACGGTATTATCAATCGAACAAAGATGCCGTATTAGCGAAACAGCGTGAATATCATGCCTCGAAGCCTGGACGTAAGGTAATGCAGAAGTCACATGGCAAGAGACGTAAGTTATTGAAGGCTAATGTAGGTGTTCCTTATACTAGGGAGATAGTCATCGACAGAGATAGTAAGTTTATCAAGATGGAATTTCCGGTATGCTATCTTTGTGGGGAGATGATTCAAGATATCAGTGGTATAGGATTACACCTGGATCATGTGATACCGGTGGTTATTGGCGGTAAAGATTGTTTGACTAATGTAGCTTGCACACATGCCGTTTGTAACCTCCAAAGAGAGAAAGATGCCCGCGAACTAACTATCGCACAAATTGAAATCGTAGTACAGAGATCAGAGGCTTATATGGATGCAAATCCAGACAAGTTTAACGATGCTGAATAGGGGCAGCCGGATAGGCGCAAATAAATCTAGAATTCCTTGCAAAATCAGCTTTTGTGTAGTATAATTAAAATAAAGAATGTATTTAAGGGGCCCACCTACTACACGAAATGAAAGCGAGGTTGATCGTAATGGTAATGCCGAAGAAGTATGTGAATGAAGTCACAAGCAGCAATATTGATGTAATGTCTGCAAAAGTAGCTTGGCGCGCTACAGATGAACAGGTAATGAATCCGGACAAAGAGTACATAATTAAGACTACTGTCCAGATATTCGAGTACCTGGAAAAGAACGCAACAATACTCGAACCTAGTGAATATAAGGCACAACGGAACCGGATTGTAGATCTTAACATCCTATTAGTATCCACCGTACTTAAGAAGTACAAGCCTTACAGCCAGGATATGTTCCAGGAAGGCTGCATCGGATTAATTAAAGCTGCCGATTCATTTACCTTATCCAGAGGGGTGGCATTCGGTAATTATGCCTGTGCTTGTATTGAGAATGAGCTCCGTATGAAATATGGTTATCTCAGACGTAAGATCGAAAGTCAGGTTTTCATGGAATTCCTAGATGCGGAAATCTCAGGTGCCGATGATGAGGATATGGTCAAGATGGAACTCATCGAAGACGCTCAAGCATGGAATGACTTTATGGAGATGTTTGAAGAGGATTATATTCAGGCAATATTTGCCGAAGTCGTTTATCCGAGCATTAAAGTTATAGCCAAAGAAACGAAATCAGCACTTGATTCTAAATTATGGGCAGAGCTAGAACTTCAGTACATGGTTGATCTGTGTATGCGCGGACAAAAGTTTACAGGGCTTACATTTACTTCTATGGCGGGACAATTAGGAACAGTAGTCCAAAATATACGGTCAAGACATGAAAGAACAATGCGGCTATGTCGGGAATTATTTATAGTATTAGATTTTTAGGTTGGGAGGTATCATTATTGAATACACTCGATTTCGCAACTTTATCAAACCGCGTAAAGGGAACTAATAGACAGTTCCCTTCCCTTTTGCTCAGCCTTGATCCCGGTGAAACTACAGGCTGGGCAACATTCAAAGATGGTAAACTACATGAGTGGGGACAAATTCCCACATTGGGCGATTGGGCAGAAATACGCGACCTTATTTTACGTATATCACCTACCTATATAGTATGTGAAAATTATCGTGTATACGAACATAAATTAGAACGGCACGCCAATAGTGAGGTATTTACACTAAGGCTATTAGGCGTAATAGAATATTTATGCTGGGAACATGAAATATCCTTAATCTATCAGATGGCTGCAGTGGCAAAAACATTCTGTACAGATGCTAGGCTTAAAGAATGGGATTTCTGGCAACCTGGGATGAAGCATGCACGTGATGCTATACGGCATGGGTGTTACTTCCTGATTTTCAATAAGGGGTATTGAAGTGCTATCCGTGCCATGTTTAAACTGCGCATCTCGCCATCTTGGTTGCCATAGTGAATGTCAGGCCTATACACAATTCACACAAGCTTTACAACAGCAAAGAGAACAACGTCTAGCGTCACATCAATTAAGTAGTGACATATTTGCCATACGTGATGCTAAAATCAAGAATCGTACCATATTCAGGCATTATAAACAAATATAAGGGGAAAATATAATGAGTAAAGCTGATCTAATCTTTTGTGCCATGTATAGAGGGTGAAAAGATAAAGGAGGAAGATGAATAATGAGAAAACATGAGTTGGCGATTTCATCAGACTATGTTCCTAACTGGACACTGGTCGATGCTATTAGGGAACTATTCCAGAATGCTATCGACACAGGGGATTGGTTCTATGAATATGAAGATGGGAAACTAACCATAGGTAATAAGAATGTAAGTCTTAGTACACAATCATTACTACTAGGCTCATCGTCTAAACGCGATGATGATGATACTATTGGTAAGTTTGGTGAAGGTTATAAGATTGCGACATTAGTACTATTGCGTCTTAATAAGGCGGTTATGTTTTACAATCAGGCTGTCGGTGAGATTTGGTATCCGCGATTTGTAAATTCAAAACGTTATGGTACTAAGGTACTTACATTCTTCATAGAGTCGGATACTGTAACAGGTGATGACCTCCTAATCACAATTGATGGTGTTAGTCAAAGGGAATTTGAGGACATCAAGGAAAGTAATTTACACCTACAGGACACACCCAAGATGATAGAGACGGACCTAGGTAATATATTACTTGAGGGTCATAAGAGTTTAGTATATGTGAATGGCTTATATGTATGTGCCTATAAAGAATACCAACACGGATATGATTTCAAACCGGCACATATTGAACTAGACCGGGACCGTAAACTGGTATCCGATTTCGAATTAAAATGGATGGCTTCAGCTATGTGGTCTGCTGTATCTGAGGAGCAGGCTAGTACGATTGTCGAACTCTCTGAGAAGAATGCCGCTGATGTTCGTTATGTAAGCAGTCATCGTCAGCCCCATAAAACGCTTCAAGATACTGCCGCAATGAAATTCCATAGGCAGTACGGAGATCATGCCGTGCCCGTAACAACACAGCATGAGGCCGATATTGTACCTAAAGCATATAAACCGATCATCGTGACGGAGTCGTATAGTGAATTGATACGCGGAAGTTCATTTCATACCGATCCCGACCCGTTGCCGCCACCCAAACAAAGGCTACGTGACTGGTATGAGGGTTTAGCGCCCGATATATTTACTGAGGACGAACAAGAGGAATTTGAAGCTATAATGGAGGTGTTATAAATGCCTAAAACAGTCGAAGAATTAGGTGAAGATCTGTGCAACCATTGCCCATTACCTCCTGAAATGCGGGGAGTACATTGCTATGGTGGCGAACCTGTAATGTGTGAGGGTAGAGGCTGTGAAGAAGCTTATGCAGCATACCTTGAGACACCTATACCAAAAATGGGTACACCTATGATGACAGAAACACAATTCCATGAAAAGTATTGTATCAACTGCTACTGGCACAAATATCACGGCTGTAAAATTGAAACGGTAAAAATCACGTACTGTATAAATAGTACGGTAAGTGAAGAAGATCGTAAGAGTATGGGGGTATTATAATGGAATTCTTTCAAGCTTTAGAGCAGGCTATGGCAGCACAACGAGACTTGGCCGAACTGTTAGGTAATTACAAAAAGGAACTTCTAGGTCATGGTTTTAGTGCGCAGGAGGCTCTATTGATAGTAATTGATTATCAACGTTCACTAATGAATGGTGCAAAATCATGATTAGATTAGACGCTGTGCGCGCGAAGCTGCGTGATTATCAGGTGGCTAAACTGGATGATTTAATTCGTTGGGGTAGAGGCTTAAACTATCTTGATATGGGGATGGGTAAAACTGTTATTACATTAGTAGCTACCGAAGAGCAAGAAGCTTTACCCTGCCTCGTAACATGTACTAAGTTCGCTCTATACGTTTGGGTTGACGAGATAGAAAAATGGTTAGGTAAGAAATCTATAGTATACTCTGGGAACAAGAAGAAACGTGACAAAGCCTGGAAAGAGTATATGACAGGCGATTATCAATACCTAATAGCAAACTATGCCATGATAGAGGAGATTTCCGTACGTTGTGCGGAGATTTCGTACCAGTGGGGGTGTATTATCGCTGACGAAATCCATACCGGAGGGTTGTTCAACCATAAGAACGATATCTCGGTAGTATTTCAACGGTTCACTAGAGATATTCCTGTGAAGTATCTCCTTACTGGTACACCTATGCGCCAAGGGTGTGTAGATTTTTACAATCCGCTCCACATCATAGACAGAAATAGATTCCGCGCATACTGGCCCTATGTGGGTAAGTACTGCATCACAATCAAAGACGCTTTCGGTACTTGTATTGAACGTCGGCCAAAGAATGTAAAAGAGTTCCGCGAAATGTTGTCCGAATACATGGTTAGACTAACAAAGAAGGATACACCAGGAAAGCAACGTCAGGCTATCCCTCTGGAAATGAATGAGGAACAGGCCCGCGTATACATGGAATTGACTCATAATTGGTACGCGGAATTATTCCCGTTTGTGGAACAAGAGATTCCGACAGAGCTAGACGAATTATTAGAATGGGAAGAACATTGGATGACTGCCCAGCGTGAGAATCCTGATATGATAGTTGTGCCTAATATCATAACACTTAGAACAAGGCAGCGACAATTATTAGCAGTCCCACAAGTACTAGGGCTTAAAGACCGGGGTGCTGCTATTGATGCCATGATTGATATGAGTGAAAGTATCATGCATGATGGAGGAAATATAGCGGTCTTTACACCATACAGGCAGGGGTTACCATTTATCTGGCGTGCCTTAAAAGAGGCTTATCCTAACTGCCATATCTATGAGATTAAAGGTGGTATGTCAGCTGAAGAGTTCCGTGACGCCTGGAAAGGCTTTCAAGAGGACAAGTATAAGCAGAAGGTATTGCTTTGTGTTATTAAGAGCGGTGCTTCGTTCACAGCTACGGCAGCGTCGACTGGCTTCTTCCTCGGTTATGAACTAGATTTCAACCTTGATGAACAGGCTGAAGATAGACTTAATCGTATAGGTCAAACAGAGTTTGTAAACATCTACTACTTCACACATAAAGGGACAGTAGACTACGATATGTGTAACATTTTGAACGATAAGAAACAGGCAAGTAACTGGATACTCGGCACAGATGAGGAGCTCGCCCAAATGATGGAAAAACTCCGTAATCCTCAAATGACTACTTAAGAGATATGCCCGAGCGATCCCAGGCTAGTCGCTCGGGTAAAGGAAATTTTCAGTTTTATGTACATTTACCTTCTGTTACGAATATTATATTATTATAAGCGAAAAATGCTTACGGCGGTTTTAATCTGCCGCTAGGCCATCTTGCAATTCAACATCAAACTCCTTCTGATGTTGTTGTTCCTCAACCGCAAGGTGGACTAGTGAGAGGTTAAAGCCTCTAATCATAATATGAGGGGGAAATACCATGTGTAATACTAATACTAATAAGCCATTAGGGATCGGTGACCTATGTTTCGGCCAGAATATGATTTTGGAGATTATTGGCCCTAGTGAACCATCTAAGACTTGGCTGGTTAAGCCGAGGCATGACATCATGGAAATGCACGGTAAGATCGAACGTCCACTATACTACTTCGGTAGAATTGAGTGGATGGAAATTCCTAAATGCGACGTAGAACCTTTAGTAGTTGACCGCTTCCGTATAGGTGAAATAATTGAAACTAACTGTAAAAGCTCACAGATGCGGGTTACGGGATTCGAATACCTGGCTAATCGCATAATATGTGTGTCATGTAAGGCATCATCTGAACGTCCAAATGATCGTACAAGGTATGCCTATAAACAGCAGGATGTAACCCGCCCGAATGAATTCATACACTTTAAAGCCGGTGAGCAGTACCTAGTACATGGATTGTACTTAGTTGATGCCCGAGATGATCCTTACCATAATGACAAGATCATCCTATATCTTAGCGGCAGTAAGGTAGATGTATATGCGGTAGTAGATGCCCGGAGTAATAAATCGAAACTCAAGCATGCCGGCATCGGACCGATATGTAAAGCATAACCTATGGGTATATTTACGAAGGGCCCTGAAAGTGGAGCTCGGCAAGCACTACAGAATCTTCAGGCTATAGTAAACCACATAATGGAATATACCAATAAGTACGGAGCTAACTTGTCGTTGTGGCCCACGGAAGTCTTGATACGGTTTGCAGAAGACTTGAGCCAACACCCTATAAAACGTAAGTAGTTTATTCCGTAGGGAGGAGGGGTTTATATGTAACCGCATGCTAGTCCTACGTAATTGAATATGAAACCTAAGCCGAAAGGCCCTTCGGGGCCTCCATGATAGGATGGCTACCTACATGCTGATGATTGGCAAGCCAAATAAGAAGGAGGAGGGAAGAATTATATTGTGAGGAAAATCAAGGCACTTGAATTAAGGACAAGCGGGCGTCGTGTATTTAGGCGCTGTCTACGGAAATGGGATTTCCAGTCCAGCTTTAGACGCAATTTGGAGAGAACTGGCGCGGAGACTAATATTAACTTCTGGTTCGGTTCTGCTATTCATTACGCGTTCGAAGACTACTTTGGCTGGAATAGGTTTGGTGATCCGCGGTTAGCTTTTGAAGCTTACTACAAAGCCTTTGATGAGGATGATCGTCCCGAAGCTGCGGATATTATGCAACCAATAGGTCTTTCAATGTTAACCTATTTCCTAACATGGTACCCAAGACATAATGAGCTTTATGGACTCGAAACCCTTTGGCTAGACGAACAGAATCGTCCCGTAAAACCACACACACCTGGTGCGCGGCCTTGTGTAGAGGAATCCTTTACTTTAGACCTCGGCGTTAAGGTAATTGTTGATGCGGCTACCAATGAGATTATCAAAGAGCTGGAACCAGGTGATAGGTTAGTCTTATACACACCTCTAATTGCTGGGGATGGACAGCTCGACGACCTTTACTTCTGGGAGGACCAAGTAGTTTATATTGTTCCAGTGTATTATCATGGAACTCTTGACAGGGTATGCATTGATAAACACGGACGGATTTATATCTTAGATTATAAAACGGCCAAGAGTGCTGATACCGCCAAATTAGAAACCGATGACCAGATCAGTGCATATATGTGGGCGGCAGAGCAACACCTGAAGTTACCTATCTATGAATTCATCTACCTACAATTAACCAAGGACGCTATAAAACCACCTAAGAGACTTAAGGACGGTAGTTTAAGCGTAGACAAGAAACAGAAGACTACATATGATTTAGTGCGTCGTGCTTTACTTGAGGAATTTGGTAAGATTTCAGCCGCCCCCAGTAAGTATATTGACTTCCTGAACCATATGGTGGAAACTGAAACACCTGAGGGTGATAGATTCATCCGTTGGGATTTCGTAAAGCGTAGTAAAGCTCAAAAGATTGCCACATATAATCATATCATGGCCGAATTGTCTCTAATGTTGTGGCCCAATTTAAAAGTATACCCTAGCCCAACACGTGATTGTGGTTGGGATTGCCCTTTCAGGGAAATATGTATACTAATGGATGACGATATGCGAAGTGAGGCAGATAGGATACTGATGTCTAACTATGCGCAAAGAACACAGGATAATGAACACTCTATTGAGGATTGGAAAGATAATCTAGAGTTTCCTGACGTTCCTGCAGTATTGGATTTAGAGAGTTTAGGCTTGCAAGATTTATTCCCGGAAGATATCATGGAAATAATATTACCTGAACAGTACAGGTAGAAAGGAGTTATAAGTGGAGTATACGTATGTAGTACAAGCCGATAAACTAATCAAGAAGGCCGGGGAATTAAAAAGCCGGGAGTTTGAAGTGAAGGCTAAAACATTATCTGGCGCTTGGCATAAAGCCCAGAAGCAGTTAGGTAGTGAAGAGCGTATCACTGAATGCTTCCCGCTTCTCAGAACCGAAAACCAGAAAGAGACGTACGCTAGGCGTATAATTAAGCGCGCCAAAACTATAGTAGCTAGTCAAGAAACCTATGCTATGCGTTCTGCGCTTAAAGCTGCAATCGCTGAGAGGAGGAAGGATGTTGTCTGAGATTGTAACGCCAGCAGCCCCAGTATTCGACTATAGTAACCTGGGTTCTTATATTCCAATGATGGCCATGCGTCCAATTGAAGAAGTATTTAGTTGGATGAATATGGTTATATACGGCGATTACGGCGTAGGTAAAACATGGTTAGCCGGTTCAGCTGTATTAGTTCCACAAATGTGTGACATTCTTTATCTGGCACTAGAGGGTGGTGAAAAGGCCCTCAAAGAAATCATACGTCTTTGTAAACACCAAGGTATCGACCCCAACAGGATCATGGTTCTACCTATCCAGACCTATAAACAGTATGCCCAGATATATGAAACATTACGGGTGCATATTAAATATAGGGACTCCAATAACATCGAAGGCCTACGCAATATCGAAATTCAGTTGCGTGGTGTTGAGATGTTAATGAAGGTTGGTTGGCAACCATCTTCAGTTGAACCCGAAGTAATTATCAAGGAAATGCAGACGGCCATCCTGACTCTGTGTAAGGATAAGGCCAAGGTAGCAGAATTAATTCCCGCACCACACAAATTCAGGACTGTCATTACCGACTCGTTAACAGAAGCTCAAAAATATTGTATGTATCAGATTTTGGGTATAGACCCGCTGAAGCAGAAGATAGATGCCGAGCCAGATGCGCCGGAGTGGAAGGACTGGGGTGGATCAAGGGAAATGACACAGTTTCTTGTACGCCGTTACAGGGGATTGGACATTCATAGTATCTTTATCTGTGGTCGCGGTCAAGAACAGGATGCGCGGAAACAATATCATTATTCCCCATTATTACCAGGACAGCTCTCCAATGATATTCGCGGTCTACTTGATGTTGTAGGCTACCTACAGAAGATCCCACAGGAAGGTGGAAAAGTTGTACGCCGCCTATATCTAGAGGGCGGTGCATATAGTGGTTTCCACATATCTGCTAAACACCGGTTTGGCAGCAATCTGAAAGGCCTTTGGGTAGACAACCCAACTATGCAAACTCTGTATAACCTGGATAATGACTAGGGATCAGAGAGCATAGGCACTAAAAATATTTTTTTGGAATCGTGTGCAATCGCGATTCCAGATGAATATTATATTATTATAAGCACAAAAAGTGCTTGATTTCATTTGTAGTGGGTGGTGGGTCGGCGAACACAATGTTAAATTTATAGGAGGTTGACAGGTATGTCAGAGGAATTCTATTTAATGGACGTCGGTAACGACAATGTTTCTAATGTTAGCTCAGGGGCCGATGAAGGCGCGCTGGTATTCAACCTGGACGAGGTTGAAGAGAGTAAGGGGTTTGAGTTACTCCCCAAAGGTACTTATACTGCCATCGTAGACGAAATGGAGTTCGGTGATTCTTCGGCCGGCAATCCGATGATCACAACCAAGTACAAAATTGTTGATCCTGAATTTGAAGGCCGTGTTCTGTATGACTACTGGGTAATGAAGGGGAATGGTTCCGAGTTTGGTCTGGCTAAAGTCAAGAAATTCATGGTCCGCGTATGTCCGGATATTTCAGTTAGTGCTTTCAATCCTGAAGAGTTCTGTGAGGGTGGAGAAGCTATCGGCCGTGAACTGCGGTTGAAAGTTGTCATTAAGACCCAAAAGAAAGGCGAGTACAAAGGCGAGAAACGTAATCAAGTCCAGGACATCTTAAGCCCTGAGAACGATTCCTTCTTATAAGCCTTATACTTAGGCGGTATCGTGACTTGTCTCCCCACAGGCCGTACGATTGACGGTATGAAGCCGGGTAAGGATGAAACCGGCACCGCCGAACAAGGGAGATCGTAGTTGGTAAACTACGGTCTCCCTTTTATTTTCCTTGTAGGGGAGAGAGGCTATAATAAACTAATGCTGAAAGGAGGACTAGAGTTGAAAGTTATCACCGTCACAAAGGAATTCGCTTTTGATATGGCACATATGTTAGCTGAACATGACGGCTTATGTAAGAATATACATGGGCATACGTATAAGCTGCTAATCACTTTGAGCCGCGGATCCGGATTAATTGATGATGGCCCAGCAGAAGGAATGATTATGGATTTTAAACAGCTTAAGGAGCTTGTGGGCGAAAAGATCGTCGCACCGTTTGACCATGCTCTTATGGTGAATGTTAATTCCAAATCACTCCTAGAACAAAAGCTATATGACCTATTCCGCAACCATGCAGATTTACAGAAAGTGTACTGGGTTGATTATAGGCCTACTGCTGAGAACATGGCGGACCATATATTCGAAAAGGCCGGATTCCTATTACGGCGGTTTGGCGTTAATGTTGAACGCGTACGATTATATGAAACGCCTACATCATATGTCGAAGTCTATGCTGAATAAGCGGGGAGGAAACGATATTGAGCCAAAAGATTGAGATTCCTGCAGGGATGATCCCTATAGTCGAGATTTTCAATAGTATTCAAGGTGAAGGTACGATGCTAGGCATACCCGTTACATTCATACGTGTTGCCGGCTGTAATTTAACTTGCCCCTGGTGCGATACCAAGAACTCCTGGGGATTACAAAATTCCTTGATGATGACTCCGCAACAAATTGCAGACCAGACTACTATGGACATCGTCGTTATTACCGGTGGTGAACCGTGTCAGTATGATCTATATGAACTCATAGAATTGTTACATGATAAAGCCTATTTCGTATGTATTGAGACTAATGGTACATTACCAACACCGCAGAATGCTGACTGGGTTACAGCATCACCCAAGCCGCCAGAATTTACATTACATCCACAGTGTGAATGGAACGAACTGAAATATGTAGTGGATGAGGACTTTTCATTCGATAATATCCCCGAGGAATTATACAATAGCCACCAGGGTTGTATTTGGTTACAACCTGAAGGTAATAACATGTTAGAGTCAGCAGCTAAGGCCTACAAAATTGTAATGGAGCATCCTAACTTACGTAGCGGTGTACAATTACATAAGATATTGGGGGTAAGATAGATGACTATTCGTAACTTACCAATACTTAGTGATGGTGACATCGCCAATCTCAATACCGCTATAGAGCAAGTTGAGACTTGTAAGCAGATGTGTATGAAAGGCCGTAAAGATGTCGCCTTAGAAGCTGGCGGCAGTGTTGCTATATATCATCTTGGTCAGCATAATGATGTAATTCGTATGGACCTAAGAGGAGGTATAGCTGATGAATCCTAAGAAGTTGCAAGCATTACAGGCTAAACCTCGCATGGTGAAGCGGGCTGAATTGATACAACAACTTATTGGTACGATACCTAAGGAAAATACAGAGCGGGAAGGCCTTAAAGAAACGCCGTATCGTATAGCGGCTATGTATGATGAGCTTTTCCATGGTTATCTATTAGATGGCGCACAAGCTCTACGTGATGCGGTCTTCTGTGATGAGAATTGTGAGGACTTAATACTCGTTAAGGATATTCCATTTTATAGCACCTGTGAACATCATATGATGCCTTTCTTTGGAACTATCGCCATCGCCTATATACCCCAGGATGGTCGTATCGTCGGCCTATCCAAACTAGGTCGTCTAGCTGAGATATATGCTAGGCGGTTACAAGTACAGGAACGTTTGGGGCAACAAATCGCAGAAGTCCTTAGAGTAGTTCTGAATCCCCGGGGAATAGCAGTCATTATAAAGGCCGAACATCTATGTATGTCAGCCCGGGGCGTACAAAAAGCTGGAACGCAGACAGTTACAAGTTGTTTAAAGGGAAGCTTCATTATGGACGAAAAGGCTCGTCAAGAACTGATGTCTCACCTATAAACATAATAGCCTCGCTCGTCAGTAGTTCATTAGAGATGGGCAAAAGCGAGCGAGGGCGATCGAAAAGGAGGAGGGAGAAAGTGGAATTTCAACAGTATCAAGAGGGTGCGACGGTCACATTCAAAGAGCATAAGGCTCTATCACCACGGCAAGCACGTATATTGGATTGGACCTTAGGATTACCCGGTGAGGTAGGAGAAGTAACAGAACTTATAAAACATCATATCTTCCATAATGCACCACTAGATAAAATGAAGGTGTCTAAAGAAATAGGTGATATCTTATGGTACATTGCAGCCCTAGCTAAAACATTGGATATCCCTTTGGACGATGTAGCCTTACTTAATCTCGCTAAATTATTCCACCGTCATGGCGGAACCTACAGTCACGAATCGAGTGCTGTGCGGCGTACCAGTGAGGTGGCGTTTGAGCTTACGGCGGATTACGCCGCGATTGAACACCGTATTCTGTTAGGTATCGCTGAAGCAGCGCCTACAGAGGACCGTATAAAACTTCAGGTGAATGAGGCCGGACGTCTAGAATTCGCCGATAAGGAGGAATCCTCCAATGAGTGATGGTGTAGAAGATTTCCTATCGACGCCGAAATCTCCATTACCGGATAGCGGTAAAAGGATAAATATTCCCGGCGGTGCTATGCGTGAACCTTCAACAGGTAGGGGGAGATATGATTTGATCCCACCTAAACCTATGAGGCGCTTAGCACAGCATTATGAAAACGGCGCTAACAAGTATAAGGAGCGGAATTGGGAAACTGGTATGCCTGCATCGCGGTGTTTCGATAGTACTACGCGCCACCTGCAGGAGTACCTAGATGGCGATAATTCGGAAGATCATTTAGCCGCAGCGGTGTGGAACATCTTCACAATCATGCATATGGAAGAAGTGCTCCCACAGTTTGTAGATCTCCCTAATAGAATTTCACAGGTTTGAAATCATGTGCATCTGGATGGTCGTTCAGCTATGTTGATCGTCTCAGAGGCTACAAGGTTTGTAGATTTTATACGGTGTGTTCTTTGTAATAAAGAATTTGGTGATTTGAGAGGGGTTTTAAAAGGATGAAAACAGCAGTAGTATTAGTCAGTGGTGGAATGGATAGCGCCGTATGTCTGGCGAAAGCGGTTAAACTTTTCGGGGCGGATCAAGTTTTGGCTTTATCTTTATATTACGGGCAGAAACATGTAAAAGAACTGGATTGTGCAAAAGCGTTGGCAGCATATTATCATGTTGAACATCGTGGGATAATGATGGCAGATATCTTTGATGACAGCGGATGTCCGTTATTGCAGGGTAGAGAAGATGTGCCTCGGGAAAGTTATGCTGACCAGTTGGCTAAGAAAATCGGCACGGTAACCACTTATGTACCCTTCCGTAATGGCCTACTCTTGGCGCATGCAGCCGCCATTGCTTATAGCGTAGGAGCAAGTGTTATATTCTATGGCGCGCATCAAGATGGTATGACTGGTGCCGCATATCCGGATTGTTCCACATCATTCATCTCGGCTATGAATTCGGCTATATGGCAAGGTACCGGAAAGAAAGTAGCTTTAACAGCACCACTACAGGATCTAGTCAAAGCTAGTGTTGTTGCTGAAGGGGTTGAATTAGAAGTTCCTTTCGAATTAACCTGGAGCTGCTACGTTGGCGAGGATAAAGCTTGCGGCACTTGCGGAACATGTATAGACAGGCAGAACGCTTTTAAGCTCAATGGTTTAGTCGATCCAATTACCTATAAGTAGGTAACACACCACCACCTGGTACGCCGAAGTATCAGGTGGTAACTACATTATTAGTTGAGGGGGATATTGTTGAATGGAGTATGCAACTATTTTACCGGACGCCTATCTACATCTTGTCGAGAACGACAACTATCATATGGCCCTGGCACATCGAATACAGCCTAACCATATTAATGATGCCTACACCAATTTCTTTAAGCGCCAGGGAGCTCGTGAAGGTTCTTATGTTATTCTAGACAACGGTGTGATAGAAGGCGATCCACGGAGTATTGATGAGATTATAGCAAAAGCCAGATCAATCGGGGCGGATGAGATTATCCTACCAGATAAGCTTATGGATTGTGATGCTACCCTGGAGATGTCTTATGAAGCTTTACTAGTGGCTAAGTCTATTGCACCGGAATTGAAGATAATGGCTGTACCGCAAGGTGAAGATTTAGAGGAGTGGTTGAGCTGTGCTAATATTATGCTTGATTGGGATATCAACTGCATTGGCATTCCAAAGGTACTAACTAAACTGGGTGGTAGAGATGGTCGATTAGAGGCTTTGAGGGCAATGGGAAGACGCTTTCGCGGACTTGACATACATCTTCTAGGTTGCTGGGAATCGCCATTGGAACTGGTCTTGATTCAAAAATATGCCGACAAGTTACACATTCAACCTGTAAGAGGTGTCGACAGTGTAATTGCCTATGTATATGCGCGCGAAGGATTAAGCATATCGCAAGCTTCAAGACCCTCTGGTGCTGTAGATTTTGCCGCACATGATGCCTCGGAGGAATTACTGGTATCGAACATTGCTATCTGGAAAGGCATGTCTAATAGAGACGGTAACATCAGACATATAATATAGGAGGAAAGTGAATTGGGTATATGTGCGAATTGTGACGTATGTTCCTGCAAAAACTTTCCACAAATGAAGACACTAGAAACGGTGGAACGGCCGATTATGGTAATAGGTGACATCCCCACGCCTATGGAAGTGCGTAAGAATGTTGCAATGACTGGCCCAGCTGTTTCGATTCTAAGTCAGGCCTTATTAAAAGTAGGAATAAATCCAGGTAGAGATAACATCTATTATACCACGGCTATCAAGTGTGCCATACCAAAGAAGAAAGGAAAGGCTGTTCCTAAGGATCCAATCCTGAATTGCCGTGAGGCTTTACTACGTGAAGTCGTTGCAGTTAAACCTCGCCTGATTTTAGTTTTAGGTAAAACTGCGACACAAGTGCTCTTCAAGGACCCAGGAATAAAAATCTCTGATGCCACAGGTAGGGTAGGTTTCATACCAGAATTTCCAGACATTAGTATTATACCAATTATCCATCCGGCAGCCTTAGTACATTCACCTGGTGATTATAAACCATTCCTGGCCTCATTACAGATGGCTGCTAGTATGTTCAAAGGTGAAGAACAATATGATCCGGGGGAGGTCAAGTGGCAGGTACTACGCGACGATGAATTATGCGATAAAGCGATTAGGTTCTTGTCTTTATATAAACGGGTAGCCGCTGATATTGAAACAACTTCATTGGATTACCGTATCGCTGAGTTTTGTGTTTTGGGTATCTGCTATGATAAGAATAAGGTATTTGTTATACCTCGGGAACAGATGCATCGGGTAAAGGACTTCTTCGCCATACCGGGTATAAAATGGACCTGGCACCATGGTAAGTATGACTCCAAGGTAGCTTGGCGCCGAGGCATAGGTGAGGTACCTTTAGACAATGATACAATTTATATGCATTCTGTACTGGACGAAACTTCGGAGCATAACTTGGGAACGTTGACCAAAGTATTCCTCAATGCACAAGAATACAAGTATAAGATGAACCAAAACTTTAAGGCCGTCACATTAGAGAGCTACCCGAAGTTCTTTGAATCTCTATGTGAACGTGTTGCGGTTGACTGTGACTACACCTTCCAGTTAGAAGAAGTTCTCATGGGCAAACTAAAAGAGGAACCTAAATTAGAGGTCCTATATAATGAGCTTATAATCCCGATGGCTAACTTCTTACAGCGTGTAGAGCGCAACGGTCTATTAGTAAACCCTGAACACTTAGAGGCTCTCGATGTTGAGTATGACAAGCTATTAGCCGAGATTATGGATAATGTGCAGGCTTTAGCTGAGCCATATTGGGATCCAGAGCTATATAAAGCAGAGATGGGAGCCAAGTCAGCTCCTGTATGTTTCAATCCTGGTAGTCCTAAGCAAATGCAGTGGATGGTATTCAAACGTCTCCAATTAAAACCGAGGCGTAAGAAGGGTCTAAGTACGGACAAGGATGTTCTGAATTCCATTGAGCCGCAGCATCCATTGGTAGCTGAAGTGCTACATTATCGTACTGTACAGAAGGAACAATCAACCTATGTTAAGGGTATTCTTCGCCGGAGGGATGTAGATGGTAGAATACGCACTACATTCTCGGCACATATAGCAGCTACGGGGCGAACCACTAGTAGGGAACCTAATGTACAGAATATGCCGTCAGCCAATGGAATCGGTAATGTACGTAAGGCGATAGTAGCGCCTAAAGGTAAGGTGTTATTAGAGATAGACTTTTCAGGTGCTGAATTGCGTGTACTAGCCTTTGTAAGTGGATGTCCTGTCCTGAGTAAGGTATTCATAGACAATCGTAATTTACATGTGGAAACTGCAACTAACCTCTACGGACCTAACTTCACCAAGCAGGATAAGATGCGTGCCAAAGCGGCTAACTTCGGTATAGCTTATGGCCGTGAGGAAAAATCCTTTGTTGATGAATATGGAATGACCAAGGAAGAGGCTGCCGCACTAGTACAGGGATGGTTGAATACTTATTATGGAGCTAGGGATTATCTTAACATGTGTGCCGATAGTGTACTAGCAGGTAAGTATTTAGAGTCACCATTCTTCCGCAGGCGCCGGTTTGGTTTAGTTACCCCGGAATCATTACACTCATTACAGAATGAGGCCAAGAACTTTGCTATTCAAGGAACGTCATCTGATTTACTCATAGAGAGTGCGATAGAGGTAGAGAACCCCCTGAAAGACGAATATGATACCGATATCAATAACTTAATACATGACTCTATGCTGTTAGAAACACCTAACGACCTTGAAGTTATACAAGCCGTCAGTATCTATGTAACTGGCGTAATGGCTGATATGCCTAAGAAATTATTAGGCTGTGATATACCATTCAAATCCGATATAGACATTGGATTCGATTGGGGTTCACTTGTAGCTTACGATGTAAAGACCCAGACAGTATCATGGGAAGTAAAAGGACAAGATGATGTTGTGATGGATGCATCCACCTGGCTCAAGGAAAATGTACCTACAGAGATGTACAATAAACCTTGGTACCTGGAAGCTATGAAGAACAGAATTGCAACTCGTCATCATATCATGGAGCAGAAGCGGCGTAATGGACCACATCTCTTCGTACCGAAGGATTGTGTGAACATGTAAGCAAATAATAGAATTGGAGGTTGGTAGATGTTAAGTAGTAGCAAAATCATCAACAGTTACCTAGACAAGAGAGACTGGCGCGTACAGGAGAACTCTAATGCACCATTTAGTTTTGGGGCATTAGGGAAGCGCATAGTCTCGGAGGTATCCACCGACTATTGGCTTGAGGATATCTACACCAAGGAGATTACCGAAGCGCACAATGACGGGTCGATGCACATACATGATCTGGGCGGACTTACAGTCTACTGTTGTGGTTATTCAATTCGTTCCATTATTGAGAAGGGTGTTTGTGGTGTTCCTAATATACCTACATCATCATCGGCTAGACATTTTGGTGCCCTGTTGAACCAGTTAGCTAATCTTACGACAGTCTTCCAGAATGAGATCATGGGTGCCGTAGCATTCAGTTCACTGGATACTTACCTGGCGCCATACGTCAAGGAGGATAAGTTAGACTATGCCGAGGTCAAGCAGCAAATGCAGAACTATATATTCTCCATCAACTCGAATAGCCGTGGCGGTGCGGAACCAGCATTCACCAATGTTACATTCGATTTAACTCCACCTAGAGACTTACTTGATTCACCAGTATGGTGGGGCGGTACCCTGTTAGATTATACATACGGGGATTGCCAGATTGAAATGGACATGATAAACAGGGCTTTCTATGAACTGATGTTGAAGGGGGATGCTAACAATGCTCCCTTCGCATATCCTATTCCAACTTATAATATCCACGATCGCTTCGATTGGGATAATCCAAACAATGATGCATTATGGGAAATGACCGGAAGATTCGGTTATCCATACTTTGCCAACTTCATTAACAGTGATATGGACCCGTCGGATGCTCGTAGTATGTGTTGTCGTTTGAGGCTCGACCTGAGGCAGTTACAAAGACGTAATGGAGGGTTATTTGGTGCTGGTGAAAGTACTGGGTCTATCGGAGTTGTAACTTTAGATTTACCTAAATACGCATACCTGGCACATAAGAAGCGTTCAATCTTCTTTGCCATACTTAGCAAGTATATGGACTTAGCTAAGGAAAGCCTAGAAATTAAACGTGCCTTCTTGAATGAAGAGATTCTGGGTAAGGGGTTACTGCCAGCATTCAGCACCTATGTAGGAACATTAGTGAACCACTTCTCTACTATAGGTGTTATTGGTATGAATGAAATGTGTATGAATTTCCTAGGTGTGAACATTCTACATCCTGAAGGAAAGATGTTCGCTGAAGAGGTTCTAATATTCATGCGCGAACGTTTGATACAGTATCAAGCAGAAACTGGTATTCTCTATAACCTGGAAGCGACACCAGCAGAAAGTACCTGCTATCGTCTAGCCCTAATAGACAAAAGACTTTATCCCGATATCATAACACAGGGAACATTTGATACTCCCTATTATACCAATAGTTGTCACATACCTGTAAAAGAAGTACAATCTATCTTCCAAGTATTGAATCATCAGGATGATCTACAGGTATTATTTACCGGAGGAACCGTGGTGCACCATTTCCTCGAAGGTCCCATATCAGGATTGAAAGCTAAAAACCTTATACGGACAATGTGTGAAAATTACCGTATACCTTATGTGGATTTATCACCACTTAATAGGTACTGTCCTGAACATGGTTATGTGGCCGCTATCACAGAAGAATGTCCTACTTGTGGCGCACCGCTTGAACTATTACAAAGAATTACTGGTTACCTGAGACGCGTAAAGTTCTTCAATGAAGGGAAGCAGCAGGAATTCAAAGACAGGACTCAGTTGAAGCTATGATCGTACGCCATCTAGGCATAACGCACGAAAGTCAGGATGCCCCGTTTATCGGGGCCCTGATTTGTGCTATTGGATGTAGTCATCATTGTCCAGGATGCCATAATCAGCATCTTATTGGAAGTCCTATAATTGAAGAATCAGAGGAACAGATAATCAGTAAGGTAAAACAAAACATCTTTAACAAAGGAATCATCCTGGCTGGCTTAGAATGGACAGAGCAGCCGCACGAAATGTATGCACTAACCTTTGAAGCTTTATCTCGCGGATTAGAAGTTATGATTTATACCCATATGATGCAATACGAGTTTGAGGCATCTTTCCCTGAATTAATTGAACAACCTAAGCCGTTGTGGTGTAAGTATGGACCTTATCAAGATGCCAAGGCTACAAAACTCAAATCCCAGTATGGTATTGTGTTAGCTGACCCTGAACAATATATAGTTGTCTACAATATGTCGAAAGGGAGGACTTTTTATTGGTAGAGCTACGTAAACATATAAAGGCGTTATACGCACTAGGCCAAATCATCCTACTCGTATTTGTAATGTTCATGGTAAGTGATATGAAAACAACTATTAGTGATCAGGCCGCAATAATACAGCAGCAGGAAACGGTAATTCAAGAGGATGTGGTAACGCTACATAACCTGCAACAACTTATCACAGTGAGTAAACTCAAAGACACAGACCCTTGGCAAGTCATATCCGGCTACGCAACAGCGTACTCACCCTTCGATGATAAGAACGGTATTAATAGTGCTAGTCGTGGGACTAAATCAGTAAGAACCTCTACGGGTACTGCTCCCGGACCTGGATTAATTGCGGTCGATCCCGCACGAATACCCTATGGCAGTCAGATGGTAATTAAGTACGCGGATGGGACCACTGAAGCCGGAATAGCGGCTGACACAGGAAGTGCTTTACGTAAGGACCCGCAAATGCATGTTGATGTTTTTAAGTACACTTACGATGAAGCCATAAATCATGGTAGGCAGCCAGTCCGAATATACTGGCGATAATAAAGAATAGGAGGGTCCATAGTGAAACTAACAAAGACCGATTTGTTACAATTGATTACCGGCATTTTTGTAGGTTGCCTTATAATTTCCAATATTCTGGCCTCAAAGACATTCACGCTTTATGGGACTATAATACTTCCTACGGCGGTGATAATCTTCCCCATCATCTATATCATTAATGATGTAATGGCTGAGATTTATGGTTATGCTAAAGCTAGACGCGTCATCTTACTAGGGTTTGCAATTAACCTATTAGCCGTCGTAGCATATAACATTGCCATAAAATTACCAGCACCTATATTTGCAACAGATACTTCAAACGCCTTTGCCTTAATATTGAATAACTCCGGTAGGATACTTGTTGCAAGCTTCCTAGCTTATCTGATTGGCTCACTAGTCAATGCCAAATTAATGGTATACATGAAAGCCAGGCTGGAAAAATACTTGATGCTTCGTTGCATGTCTTCTACGCTACTCGGCGAAGGTTTAGACGCCATGATATTTATAACCGGTGCATTCTACGGGTTAATGCCTAACAATATACTACTAGGTATGGTGATAGCTCAAGCAGCAGTGAAGACCTTGTATGAATTGGCTGTTTACCCACTTACTAGAATGTTCATCCTGAAACTCAGAACGCTGGAAGAGTAGGCAATAAAAATGGGAGCCTGACATAAGTCAGACTCCCTATCTATATAAGAAGGAGGACAGCTAATAAAGGCTCCGCTCACACCACACTGGTACGTACCAGGGGGGGGGTAGTAGTAGTCATAGCATATCCGCGAGATTTAAACCCTATTAAGGAAGACTCTATGTGAGTCTTCCTTTTTTTTATTGCCCATTTTTAGCTTGGAGATGTGCTGAGTTCGTCTGGGCTAAAAAATGTTTAAGTGAATAGGGCCTGAAGTTTATCAATGAGAGCTTCTTTAGAGAATTTGGCAGTTACTAAAGCAACACCGGCATAAAACAAATATGCCATATCAGGTACGTAATTAGCAAATACTGCTAGGATTAATAGACCGCCGATATAAGGCAGGACATTATTGGCTAAGAATTGTGGAAGAACACTTGTGCTAAAAGTTTTGAGTTTTACTGAAAGGAGTATACCTAATAAGGTATCCAACATTATAGCTGCTAAAACAACCAACAGACAATTTAGGATTACAGTATCAAAATTCATTTTGTTTACCTCCTCGTTCTTTTATTAGGCGGATAGTGCTTGAGCGACACGAATGAACACAATGTCCAAGTATTTCACTACAGTGCATGCCCATTTCCAATAGGTCACATCCGTTATGATACCTTTGTTTATGAATACCTGTAATGCTTGGTCGACGTTCATAATTGCTCCACCTCCATTTCCTATATACTTGATCCCAAAGTACGTACATACGGCATGAACGATAGCTGCGGCCATAATATCTAGATGAGCTTCATCAGTGGCCCAGACAGAATCACCGGGCGATGATACGAAGGCACACTCTATCAAGATGGTAGGTTTATTTACTTTCTTGATAACACCGACGCTACCATCATCGATCTGTTTTATGCCTCTATTGGCTAGGCCTGTATGCGCCACGATCTCGGCTAAAACTAGATTAGCGAGTTGAATCTCTTTAGGGTCATATACAGGGTATTGCGAAAAAAGAACTTCTACACCTGTAGCGGAGGGATTAACTGAGCCATTGTAATGTATGGCGATAGCTATATCAGACCCTGAGCGATTGGCGAAGTTTATTTGATTAGTGACGTCCCAATATGTTGTGGTGGCTCCACCGCAAGCTACGTCTGTCGTTCGGCTCATATTGATACCCACACCATGAGCTTTTAGGCCTGCCTGGACTTTAAGTGCTATTGCTAAGTTAGCATCGCACTCCCTGGCGCCGGAGATTGGATTCACGGCGCCAGGATCAAAGCCTCCATGTCCGGGAATAAGATCGGCTGAAGACATTTCATCATCTCCTATACTGGGGAATTCTGTTCCGTTGGTATTACATTAGTATTGGCTGCACCTGCACTTGTACCATAGCCGTAACCATAACTATACATCCCACCATTCATTGTGTTGCCCCGGGCGAAATAGCTTGTCGCAACTTCTTGACCGAAGTAACCACCCAATACTACCACAACTATGGCTACATACGTTTTGATGTAGTCTAGCAATGGTGCCAGCATGGCGGGATTACCATTCAGTATGAATAATAAATACATAAAATTGGCAGCAATAAAAGGTGCCATCATAAATATGGCTAAACCATCCTTAAAACTGAAGTTGTGGGGACTATCGAAAAAATTATTAGGGGGTGCGGCCAGTTTGGGATTCATGTTAGGATTTATATTAGGATCCAGGCTAACCGCCTCCAAATGTTGATACTGCCGCATAATGGTTTTGCAGCCACCAGACTAACCAACCTAATAAGACTAATATAGCTGTACCCATACCACCTATTATAAGGCCCCTGAGTTCCTTCGTCATATTTTCGTTGGCATCGGTTTTTACTTTATTTTCAATTGTTTGTTTCTCTACCAGGATTATCTTATTTTCCATCTCATCATGGACATCGGAGTAATTGTCGATTAGCTTATTTATGGATAACGTCAGATCATTCACAGTCTGGCATATAGTCTTTACCATGACGGCGATTTCTGCAAATCCCTTTTCCACTACGCGCATACGGCCCTCCAGATCTTTGCCCGAATCTACCACATATTTATGGTGCGGACATTTGGTACCATATTGTTGTATCTGTAGTGCTTGTTCGACGTTATCGCTATCATTCAGCTTTATCGCCCTCTCTCATAGAAATTTCGAGATTAATCTTTTTTTTTTTTAATCTAATGTAAAGGTGAGACCATTAACAGCAATACTAGGAGTATCTCCATTGGTTATCGCTTTAGCAGTAGTTAATGCGCCATGCACATATATATTACCACCGCTTACAGCATCGCTAATAAAGAAGTCAGTCAGTATACCCCAATCACCTGTAGCTGATGCAAATGCAATTGGAGTTGCGTTAGCTTTAGCACCTCCAGAAGCGGCAGGAAAATTGGTAGCATTATTAGCTATAGCTACTCGCGCATAACCCATAGCTACAGGCTCCGTGATATTTCCTCCAGCATCCGTTATTGTGGTTGTAGACAAACCTACATAGAGTGTTGCTGCAGGTATGAATGTAGCTACACTAAAAACATAGTCTAGAAGGTTATTCTCTAGATAATCAGTAAAAGTACCAGCCATTATTAATTACCTCCCTTTAATATCTATTTTGTAAGTAAATACAATCTCTAAACTAATTCTTGTTATTCAGGCTTGGCCTCTGTAATAGAAGCGGTTGTTATATTTGGTGTGACAACCTTCGCAGCATTTTGGACCTTACTCTGTAGTATTGCTAAACAGGCTGCCTCATTACCACGTAACCTTACGCGATTTAGAAAAAGTAGTAAATTATTCTGTTCCGCTGGGGTTAGGTTCAATATTAACACATTCTCCTTCCTCCTTTTATAATAGGTTAGCTCTAGTTCTGAGTGTATTTAAGTCTGCAGCGTAGATTATATCACCCGGAATTTTATCTAATATACCAGTACCTACTTTAGAACCTATAGCAAGTTTAACCTGATTGAATTGCCATGCAGTAAAAGGTTGTCCAATTATAGCATAGGTCATAGGATAGTCGGTAAGACTCCAACCTCGGATTATATATTGTGCTTTTACCCAATCAATTAAAGCATTCCACTCATTTACACCTATATAAAAGCCATAACCAGCTCTCTTCTCTGCCCCTAATTCTAATAGCCCTACACCACGATAGCCGGCATATGTCCAATCAAAACCGCATGCACCGATACTGACGTTAATAGGAGTACTGCAAAATGTATAACTCTCAGCGACTTGAAAATCTAATATGTCACCGGCTACTACAGTGACAGATAAATTAAAATTTACCGTACTGCCTGTTATTGGCTGATACCAAACACTTATATCATTATGTTGTATTTCATATGAACACGAGCCTACATCACCTGCACCAAACCAACCAGCCACTGAAAAGGTTCCAGATCCTGGGGCTGTCCATCTTAATACTGAAGGACGTCTATCAGGGCCCGGGTGTAAAAGTATTTCCCCAGGAGCAATACCACTAATTACCTTGTCTGATACATTCTTAGTAGCCCGAGGTGTGTAATGACCATCTGTATTATATCTATACCAGGAGACCAGTCCTTTAAGGGAGTAGCCTACTAAACCGGCAAGGATATATGGATATGGTATTAAGGGACTATATCGGAAGGACTTTTCTCCGTAACACCAGAGATTATAAGGATTATAGGTAGCTGACCAATCAGTTACGTTATTACTAATCATTATATCACCGCCATCTAACTAAAGACGGCAGTACCGCCGGCTCCTATACCCTCGACAGTCCCACAAAAGACCACATCTCCTATATAGATCTTATGCCCTGCGCCGGTACTTATTGACATATCAGCGTTTTCTGTTTGTATTTTTAGAGCATATTCTCCTTTTGATGTTATAAATACCCTATCAGCAGCCTCTTCATTTGTACCTGCACCAGTTGTATCAAAACGCATTTCGGCTGCCATACTATTATTGTGGTAAAGTTCTAATGTTCCATTAGTATTGAGGCTATAACCATTTTTATAGGCATTCTGATAACTAGTGATTCCGTCTCTATCAATCTTTATTCCTGTAGTCATCTGACTACCCTGCCCAGCAAAGATATTAGGTGATAAGACATAACCTCCAGAGATAACTGTATGTCCTCCATTCCATCGATATATCCAATCTGGAATATTAGCATCAGCTGGATTGCCTGGAGGCCCCGGAGGCCCCGGAGGCCCCGGAGGCCCCGGTGTTCCTAATCTAGATTGAACATCTTCTGTGAGATTGTTCCATGTGATTATTGCATCGGGACCCATCTGTATATTCACTCCAACTATTAATTGTTCAGTTTTAATCTTGGATGCAGATATGGTACCTGTGGCTATATTAGCTCCATTAATAGTAGTGGTACCAGGCATTAGCCAATCGTCC
>Ga0172378_10000530_pt1 | contig 33647 bp, 26 predicted proteins | sample GrowelOW332metaG_FD_119755 | JGI IMG/M metagenome (GOLD analysis project Ga0172378, IMG submission 119755) | Groundwater microbial communities from an aquifer near a municipal landfill in Southern Ontario, Canada - Pumphouse #3_1 metaG | ecosystem: Environmental > Aquatic > Deep subsurface >...
AAAAATAATGATTGGGGATATATTGATAAAAGTTTAAAAAAAATATTTAGAATAATATTAATTGGCTGCCGCTTTTAACGGCAGCCAATATTTAATTTTTACTTCTTTTCAGGCTTTCCTAAAAGCTTAAACATATTAGCCTTATAGACTTCGACACCAGGCTGATTGAAGGGATTAACACCGAGAAGATAAGCCGAGAAAGCACAGGCACGGAAGAAGAAATAGAAGAGATTTCCCAAGTTATAAGGTGTCATCATATCAATCTCAATAATATTGGCAGGAGTATGACCGGAGGTATGAGCATCAAGAGTAGCTTCATAAGCCTTATCATTAATGAAGGAAAGACTATTACCACTTAAATAATTGAGATTATCAAGATTTTCTTCATCGTAGGGAACAACCACATCGTGTCTGGCATGCTTGGTTCTGATGATGGTTTCAAACAGACAGGGAGTACCCTGCTGAATGAACTGACCCATAGAATGAAGATCAGTAGTGAAGATACCGGATGAACAGAGCAAAGCCTGATTTTCCTTACCTTCAGATTCATCGAATAACTGCTTAAGCCATTCTTCAATCATCTTGAAGTGTGGTTCATAAGATACAAACATTTCACTGGTGAATCTTTCTTCAAGATTCAGAAGATAGCGGGTTGCACCATATAAGTAAGCGGGATTTTTGTGATAATCATTATCAGAATAATCCTTTTCACCATCACGGACACCTTTGAGGAATTCGCGAATATTGATATTGGCACAGGCAATAGGAAGAAGTCCGACAGGAGTGATAACTGAGAATCTGCCACCTACATCATTTGGAATGACGTAAGTAGAATATCCTTCAGCCTTGGCTTCCTGAATCAAGGCACCACGGCATTTATCAGTGGTGGCATAGATGGCTTTAGCTAAATATTCACGTCCATAATTACGGACGAGGAGTTCTTTGGCAAGACGGAAGGCAACACTTGGTTCAGTGGTGGTTCCGGATTTGGAAATAACGTTAATAGCAAACTTCTTATTTTCCAAACGCTTAAGTACCTGGTGAGTGTAACAGGCAGAAAGGGAATTACCTAAATAGTAAATTTCAAATTTATCATCAGGATATAAACCATTGATGGCATCGATGACAGCTCTGGCACCTAAATAAGATCCACCAATACCGATAACAACCAGAGCCTCAAAATTTTCTCTGATGTATTTGGCATCGTTTTCAATTTTCTCAATGGTATCTTCGGGAAGAGCCGTAGCATAATCCAACCATCCAAGAAAATCAGCACCAGCACCATTCTTGTGTTCAATAAGAGAAGCAACTTCGCCTGCCTTCTTATCAATAACGGACCAATCAAGAATATCGAATTGTTTACCTACTGAGTAGAACTTCACCATATGCGGTTCCCCCTCCTAAAAAATATTTTCGGAAGCCTTAGTATACACTAAAACATAAGCAGTAATAAATAGTTGTAAGCATTTTCAGGATATTTTTTTATTTTTTTAAACTTCATTTTTTTATATCCGAAAATTGTTTCATTAATATCACTATTTATCACCCATGATTGCCTTAAGAATCTTCAAGTCAGACATGGAAGTAACCTTGAAATTCAGAGCATCACCAATAACAGTTTTGCATTTAAGTCCTTGAACAACCGCTTTTTTGAAATCATCTGTATCATTTTGGTCATACCCATTTTCATAAATTTCCAGTAATTTCCGATAATCAAAAACCTGTGGAGTTTGAACTAAAAAAAGGTCTTTTCTATCAAGATAGTTTATTCCGGAGTCAGTCTTTTTCAGGATTGAATCTTGCAAAGGAATGACCGGAGTAAGAGCCTCAGCATCTTGACATTCCTTTTCAAGGCTGATAAAGAAATCCGAGGTGATAAGAACTCGGTCAGCATCATGAATAAAAATTCTAAAATCATCAGCTTCGCTTTTTAAAACCATAAGAGCTTTTTGTACTGATTCGTTACGGCTATTTCCACCAGCAATTATGTCAAACGAAGGAAGTCCGTTCTTAAAAAGCATTTGTTTTACCAATGGAATGTCCTCGGAATTTGTAACTAAAATAATTTTTGAAAACACTTGGCTTTGAATAGCTTGCTTCAATGGAAAAACAAACATCTCAGTCCCATTGATCTGATAAAACTGTTTTTTTACCTTAATTGCTGAATATAGCCGCAAGCCTTCACCGGCTAATAATAAAACCAAAATATTTTTCATATATATCATTTTAAATTTTAACACACAAGGAGTTAATGTCATCCATACTTTTTCAAAAAAACGAATCAGACAATAATTACAAAAAACCGGACTAAAAATTCATCGTTTGCCAAATACGATTTCTAAGGTGCTATAGTTAACAATGATTGAAAAGCAAATCAATTAAAAGTATGATATATTTACCTAAAATCCATTGTTGATTTTAGCAATAAGTATCGGAGAAAAATAATGAATAAAACAACAATTATCTGGATTGTCTGCATCGTTGCGGCTCTGCTCATCGCCTGGCTGATTTCCTTCCTTGTCATCATTCAATTAATGAAAAAAGCCCAGAAGAAAGCTTTTGCGGCTTTAGATGAATTAGTCCCCTATGAAAGAGAACGGTATGAGGCTGTCAAAAAAGCATTTAACCAAATAATCGATGAAAGAAGAATGCAGAAAGACAATCAGATGTATGCGCTCTGTACCGAACAGGAAAAAATCCTTGCCGGAGACAGAATAGACATGTCAACCTTGAAAGCTCAGAATGATTTCATGATTCTTTATCTCCATAAATTCATCAAAGAAAAGAAGCTTCGGATGAAAGAACCCTTCTCAACAATTGATACAGATTTGGACAAATACACCTTCATTGATCCTTCCAGCAAAGATTCACCATACCGTAGCTACAATAATGTAGCTCTGAAATACAATTCCTATATGGGCATGATGTTAGTGTCTAACTATGCTAGCCGTAAAGGCTATCCTAAGGCACCTATTCTCTAGTCTGATACGTGAATCATTAATTAAGGAGGAAATATTCATGATTCTGTTTATTGATACTGCCGACATTAAAGAAATTGAAGAAGCTTCAACCTGGGGCTACGTAAAAGGTGTAACAACCAACCCATCTTTGATAGCTAAGGTTGGTCTCACTCAGAAAGAAGTAATAACAAAAATCACTAAACTGATTGATGGCCCAATCTCAGCTGAAGTCACTGCATCTGATTATGAGGGAATGATGTCTCAGGCTCATGAGCTGTTTCAAATTGACCCAAAACATATTGTCATCAAGCTTCCAATGACACAGCCTGGACTTCAGGCTGCCAACAGTCTTTACAAGGAAAACATTCCTACCAATGTCACCCTCTGCTTTTCAGCTAGTCAGGCTCTCTTAGCCATGGAAAATCATGCCACCTACGTTTCACCGTTTTTAGGAAGACTGGATGATGCCGGTCAGGATAGCATCAGTCTTATTTCTGATATTATGCAGATCAAGAAGAATTACGGCTACGATACCAAGATTATCTGTGCTTCTATCCGCAATGTCTCACATATTGATTCATGCGCTCTTTTAGGAGCCGATATTGCAACTGTACCCTATAAGGTTATAAAGCAGCTGATCAAGAATCCGTTAACCGATGCCGGCTTAAAAACCTTTGAGGCCGATGCTCAGAAAACTGCTGAACTTTCTAAAAAATAAATCTGCTAATAGTTAAAAAATACTGGCTGAACTTTTGTTCAGCCTTTTTTGTTTCTAATCAAAAAATCAAGCCGAATAGATTATTAAGAATAATGATTTCTAATAATAGATAAAATCAGTATAATTAAATAAGATATTTGAATCCATCAATATCCGGAAAACAAAAAGAGGAGAACCGCATGTCAAGAATTGCCTTAGGGTTAATGAGAATAGGTGAAATGAGTGTTGAAGAAGTCGAGGGCCTCATCAATCATGCCTTAGATACGGGAGTTAAAATATTTGATTTGGCTGATATCTATGGTGACGGAGCTTCCGAAGAATTATTAGGAAAAGTCTTAAAGAAAAATCCAGCTTTAAGAGAAAAAATGTACATCCAAAGCAAATGCGGAATTTGTAAGGATACAATCGGATATGACTTAAGCTGTGACAATATCATTTATCGGGTAAAGGCTTCCTTAACTAGATTAGGTATTAGTTATTTAGATTGCCTCTTCCTTCATAGACCAGATGTCTTCATGGATAATGAAGAAGTTGCTAAAGCAATTAATTACCTCTTAGATAACAAATTTATAAAAGAATTTGCTGTTTCAAATTTCTCGTCATCCGAAATTAAATATTTACAGAAAAAGCTTCCCTGCCCAATTAAATTTAATCAAATTCAATTAGGAATCGGAAACACTTCCGTTATTGATCAGGTATTCAATGTGGGATTATCATCAAAATTTATTTCTAAAGAAGCTGATGACCTCTTTTTCTTCCTGAAAGAAGAGAATATTGCTATTCAATGCTGGAGTCCATTTTTAGTCGGATTCTTTGAAGGCTCAATCTTTGACAAAGAAAAATATCCCAAAATATCTAACGCCTTAGAACACTTCGCAGTCAAATATAACACCTCCTTAGCCGCAATAGCTGTAAGTTTTCTTTTAAGAATCACTCCATCATTGATGGTTGTCATCGGATCTACCAATTTCAATCATATGGACCAGGCTCTTGAAGGTGAAAAGATCACTCTTTCCCGCCAGGACTGGTATTCTCTCTATTCCGAGGCCGGACATTTTCTCCCTTAAATCCGTTAAAACTCTTTAGTCACAAAAATAATTTGAATGAAATCTCCGAATTTGATTTCAGTCTTTTCATTTTTTAAAAAAAATACCAAATTATTAGTAATAAAAAAAAGGACCTTTCGGTCCGCATTTAAGCATAAGTAGAATAATCAGCGGCATTCAGTACCGACTTACCAGAAGTCAGCACGTAATCAATAAGAATATCAGGAACAACCCAGTCAGAAGAACCATTCTTTTTAAGGCTTACCCAATCATCCCTATCAATATTCTTTCTAGTGAAATAAGTAGATTCATAACAGTAATCGATAGCAACAATATCATACATGGCACTAGAATTAACCGTCTTATCATCTGAAGTAGCATAACAGTAATTGGAAGTAAGATTAGTTCTACCGCTTAAGTTACTGCCGATAATCGAGCTGATTACTGACCCTTTGATATTCTGAACAATCCTGACTTTATTATCAAACGGAGTGGCTTTAAAAAGCTTAGCCCTAGTCAATTCGCCCTGAGCAACCGAATCACGAATCCCTCCCTGATTTTGAATAGCAATCATTGGGTTAGTACCCTTCCAGCCTTCCTTCTCAGCCTCATAGAGGAATGATTTAGGAATGAAGCTGTATAATTCGTTATAGCGATTGAACTCAGCATCAATTGATACTCCCAGACCGATATCCTTAGTCTGAACAGCATCATTGGATTCAATCATATTGATGATATCCTGATCAAGGTAGGAATTATCAACGTAATAATCAGCTGAAGTCATGCCGACATATTGATAGTTAACAACCTCTTTTGTCTTAGTATTGAACTTCATCTTTCCATAAGCGCGAGAGTTGCTACTAGCCTGAACAAAAGGAATTCCGGAATATTCCTGGGCTTCAAAGGCATGGGAATGAGCACCAATTATACCTGAGAAGTTATATCCATCATCCTGAACCGAATCAATTATTTTCTTAATATATCCGCCCGAATCATTGATAGAATCATGAACTAAGAAGAAGGTGAAATCACAGTCTTTCATCTTATCAAGTTCGTTTTCAACATAAGAAGCTTCGGCGGAAAAATAGTATTTTTCAATAATGCTAGTCTTAATTGAACTGGTTTCACTAGAACCAATGGCACCTACTATACCAATTTTTACTCCGGAATCAGTAGTGATAATCGTACTTGGTTCAACGAAGCCAACAGGCTTTCTGGTGGAATTTTCAATGATATTACATGCCAGAACCGGAAAATAATCCTTTGACCTTTCAATCATCTGAGTGAGAGTGTCAATACCCCAGTCAAATTCATGGTTTCCTAAAGCCATAGCTTTAACACCCATGGATGAAAGCAAATCCGGGCCTAGATTCTTATCGTAGTAGCCTTCATAACTTCCCTGATAGCTGTCACCACCAGAAACAATTATTGAAGTTTCAGGATCATAATCTGAATCATTCTCAATAGCATACTTAAGTCTGGCAATGCCAACCTCGGTATTACCACTGGCATTATAGGGACTATAGGATCCATGAAGATCATTGAATGAAAAAATCGTAAAATAATCAGGCAATTCCTTTTCGGTGCTGTCCGAAACAGAGATTTCTTCCGGAGAACTATTGCTTACAGAATCACTGACAGCTTCCGAAACAGAAACTTCCGTTGATTCCGTGACTGATGTTTCCTGACTTGCTGAAGAAGAATCCTCAGAAGAAGAAACCGAGTCACTCAAAAAAGAAGAAGGCGAAGTCAGACTACAGGAAGAAAGCAAAAGTGCCAGTGAAAAGAATAAGTAAGTTTTCTTCATATTTACCTCAATAAGAACATGTTGTCAGAACAATTGAACATGGAGTAGCCATCACGGTTATAGACATCTTCACGATTGTAAACAATTTCCTTACCATTGGAATCAACAAAGATTCCACCAGCTTCCTTAACAATCAGGTCAGGGGCACAGGTGTCCCATTCCTTAGTCATCGAAGTATAGCGGACAGAGCAATCCCCTTTTCCGCAGGCTAAATAGTAAGCTTTAATAGAAGCACCCTGATGAATAACCTCTTTGATCATATCCTGATGTTTAGCAACAACATCTTTTTCCCTCTGCGATTCATGAGTCTTGCTGGCTAAATAAATCAGGTCCTTAGTACGGGAAGAGACATGAAGTCTTTCTTCCTTTCCAATCTTGGAGACATAATAGGCGCCCTGACCTTTAACCGCATAACAATAAGAACCATAAAAAGGCATTCCAATAAAAGCCATGATCGGTTTGTGATCCTTAACAAGAGCAATGTTGATACCAAAACAGTCATCATGATTGACAAAATCCTGGGTTCCGTCCAGAGGATCAACAATGAAAACCATGTCTTTAGCAAGTCGTTCCTTATTATCAGCATCTTCTTCACCTAGCCAGGCAATATCAGAGAATTTTGAAAGATGAGATCTGATAATAGCATTAGAACGAAGATCAGCGGTTGTCACCGGAGAATCATCTTCTTTATATTCAACGGCAAAACCTTTTTCATAGATAGCATAAACTTCATCCATTGCCTCTTTTAAGGCAATTTTTATTTCATTGAATATTTCTTCGTACATTATTTTACAGCCTTCATTTGATTGCAATAGGCAAGAACTTCTTTGACTTTGTCAAAATTAGGAAGTCGGCATCCGCTAGCTGAAAAATGACCGCCGCCACCGAAATTGGTAGCAACTTCCTGCATATTATATGATCCATCACCACGGAATTCGACTCGGACAGTGGAATCTTCCTGTTCAACAAAGAAAATCCACATCGGATGATGATCAAGTAAAGCAATAAGTCCGGTTTTTCCACTGGCATCATTGCTGGTAAGACCGATTTTCTGATAATCTTCCTTATGAACAACACAATAAGTGACTTTTCCTTCAAACTCAAAGGAACTATAAATAAAGGCACGATAACGAAGTCCAATTGAAGACTGGGAATATAATTCATTATAAATAGCCTTATAATCGACGCCTAAAGAAATCAGATAGCCGGCGATACGTAAAGTCTCAGGTTCACAGTCAAATTGGAATCTTCCGGTATCAGTGACTAAACCAAGGAAGAAATAAATGGCGGCTGTCTTAGGAACAAATCCGTACCGCTTCAATAAGCACTGAGTCAGAACAAAAGTTGCACTGGGGGCTTCTTCGTCACGATAATTAAGGAAGGGATATCCATCCTTTGAAGCAATATGATGATCAAAGCAGACAATTTCCTTAGCTGTGGAAATACGGGAATCCTCAACTCGATTGAGATCAGATAAATCAACCATTAAAGCTAATGACTCAGAAATCACCTGGTCATCAACTACATCACTAGGTTCAATAAAGCTGGGAAGATATCTAGGATGAGATCCCAGGGCATAAACCTTTTTATCAGGGAAAAGAGAAATAAGCACTTTCTTCATTCCCATGACGGAGCCCACACAATCTCCATCCGGATTCATATGTCCGAAAATAACGATTGAATCATAGCTCTCAATCTTATCAAAAATCTCATTCATGGTCTGTTCTGTGCTTTTCATATTTTCTCCTTTAAGAACAAAAAAGCCCTAAAAAGGGCTTCCTTAAGCTGAAATTGATCAGCAATTAATCATTATCGTCTTCGAAATCATTGACATCAACAGGGTCTTCTTCAGTTTCAGAAAGAAGATCTTTGGTGCTGTCATTGTTTTCTTCAGAATTTTCGCCGTCAGCATCATCACCAGAAGATGTGGACTCAGATTCTATATCATCACTTTCAGAATAAAGATCATTCATATCAACAGCAACTTCATCATATTTCTCGTGTTCTCTTAAAACCCAGGAGTTATTACCTTTGACAGCAAAACGGCCATCCATGGTCAAGGCAGTATAGAACTTGCTGGCTAATTTAAGAAGCTCATCTTCGCTAGTGATTCCAATACGTTCTCCAACTTCAGAAAGTAAGGGGACAAAAGGAGTAGGTTCGGAAACATTTCCATTAGCAGCGAATTTTTCAGTAAGAATCTCGTAAGCGCAATCGACGTATGATTTATCAGACATATTATGTCTCCTTTATTTATTCTTCCAACCTCTTATATAGCATATAAGAGGAGGGTTTTACAAGTATATATTATCAGATTTTCAGCAAACAGATTTATTAGGCTTCTTCTTTTTCGTTTGAAACCATTCTTTCAGGAGCATTGACTCCGATTAAGCCTAAGGAATTCTTTAAAACAATTCGGCAGGCTTCAACAAGACCAAGTCTTTGCTGACTAAGAGCAGCATCCGCATCATCAAGAACACGGCACTTAGAGTAGAATTCATTAATGGCAGCAGCCAATTCATGAACATAGTTTGTGATTTTGTAGGGCTCATTTTCGGCAGTGGCAACAGCGATGACATCCGGATAATTCTTAAGGATAATCATCAGATTCTTTTCACTGTCGTTTGAAAGAAGATTGCTTTGGAAGGAAAGCGGATAGAACTTCTGTCCGTTATTGACAATGCCACAGAGTCTGGCATGAGTATACTGAGCGTAGTAGACAGGATTCTCACTGCCTAACTTTGTAGCCAAGTTGATATCAAAATCCAAATGGGAATTGCCGCTTCGGGAAACAAAGAAATATCTGGCAGCATCGACACCGACTTCTTCAATGAGTTCTTTCATTGAAATCGCATTGCCGGTACGCTTGGACATTTTGAATTCCTCACCGTCTTTAAAGAGACGGACCATCTGAACCAAAGAAACAATCAGACTATCAGGATTATGCCCAAGATCCTTCTGAGAAGATTTCAGACGGGCAACATAACCATGATGATCAGCACCGAAGAGATCAATCAGAAGATCGTATCCTCTTGAGAACTTATCATTATGATAAGCAATATCAGGAAGCAGATAGGTGTAGGAACCATCTGACTTAACTAAGACACGGTCCTTATCATCACCATCTTTTGTAGTATCAAGCCACAAGGCACCATCTTGGCTATAGCAAGAAGGTTTCAAAGCTTCTAAAACTTTTTCAACATCACCCCGATCACGAATAGCTTTTTCAGAAGTATAAACATCCTGATCAACCCTAAACTCGTGTAAGTCTCTCTTAATTCTTTCAAGAAGCTGGGCACCACCGAAGTTTTTAAAATCTTCTAAATGGCTTTCAGGATCAGCAAGATAAGAATCTCCGACCTTATCCTTGAGTAGCTTAGCAATCTCAATAATTTCCGGACCATGATAATCATTATCGCCAAGAGTTCTTTCCTGACCAAATAATTCACAATATCTGACCAATAAGGAATCAGCAAGATGATTCATCTGAACGCCGGCATCATTGACATAGTATTCTCTGGTAACCTCATATCCTGCTTTTTTATATAAGCGGCTGAAGCAATCACCTAAGGCAGCACCACGGGCATGACCCAGATGGAGAGCACCAGTAGGATTAGCGGATACATATTCAATATTGACCTTCTTGCCTTTACCTATTTCCAAATTGCCATAATCATCTTTTTCAGAAACAATTTTATTGATGATTGATCCTAAAGCGTCAGCCTTAAGATAAAAATTCAGGAAGCCAGGCATAGCTGCCTCGAGATGATCAACTCCTTCAAGAGAGAATACCTCAGCAATCTTCTGAGCCAAATCAATCGGCCTCATAGAAAGAGCCTTGGCTTTTCTTAAAGCCAGATTGGAAGCATAATCGCCATGCTCAGGGTTGTTTGAGGGGGTGAGGACAATTTCTTTAACATCAACGGTAGTTCCCAACTCTTCAATTACCTTCTTCAGCTCTTCTTTAATTTGTGTCTGAATATCCATAGTTACCTCGTTATTTAATCAGCAGAAGCTGACAGTAGCATTCAATAGCTTCTTTTCTTCCTACCGGACCGACTCTCTCACCCGTATTAGCATGAACAGCAATTTTGTCAACCGGAAGAGAAAGAATTTCTGAAATGCTTTCTTTAATCAGTTGTTTGTAGTTAGAAAGGCGGGGAGTCTGAGCAACAATATCAATGACGATATTATTAATATCAAATTGCTTCTTCTTCATTTCTTCCAAGGCTTTAAGGACAATCAAGGAAGAATCCATATTTTCAGTGGTCTTAGAATTATCAGGGAAATAGGTACCAATATCTTCTAGCCCTAAAGCTGAGAAAATTGCCTGAGCTATGCTATGATAAACCAAATCCCCATCAGAATGGGCTTCAGTCATCACTTCCGCTGGAATCTCAACGCCACCAAGAAGAATGCTTTTACCTTCTTTGAGGCGGTGGATATCATAACCAAAACCAGTGCGTAGTTCCATATTTACTTTTTGGCGGCTGCGCTTCTTATATAGAGACAATCGCCATCCTTAACAATGTAATCCTTGCCGACAGTCATATACTTTCCGGCAGCCTTGATTCCTTCTTCTGACCCATAGGTATGCAAATCATCGAAAGAATAGACTTCAGCCTTAAGGAAGCACTTTTGGAAATCAGAATGAATGACACCGGCACATTCAGGGGCAGTCATTCCGTCTTTGAAAGTCCAGGCTCTGACTTCATCCGGACCGCAGGTGAAGAAGGTTCTCAGTCCTAAAATCTGATATCCAGCCATGGTGATTTTGTCTAAACCAGTAAGATTGGTTCCTAAGGAGCTCAGATAATCAGCTCTGTCAGCTGGAGAAACACGGGAAAGTTCCTCTTCAACTAAGGCAGAAACCGGAATGCACTGATTATCACTAGCCTTAGCAAAAGCATCTAAAGCCGCAAAGAACTTATTTGACATTGGGTCAGCATAGCTTCCCTCATCAACATTTCCGACATAAATGACCGGCTTTAAGGTAATTAAATTGAAGTTTCTGACAATATCTCTTTCTTCGATTGAAAGAGTGGGGAGAACGGATCTAGCCATTTTTTCTTCCTGAAGAGCTTCAAGAAGTTTTTTGATGGCAGCCACTTCCATGAGTTTTTCTTTATCCTTAGTCATGATTGCCATACGCTCAATCTTTTCTTTTCTCTTATTGAGGACATCAATATCAGAAAGAATAAGTTCGAGATTAACTTCGGTAGCATCAGAAACCGGATCGACTGGTCTGCCGTTATAAGAAATAATATCGGAATCCTCAAAGCATCTGACAACATGAATAATTGCATCAGTTGAACGGATATCGCCTAAAAACTGATTACCAAGGCCTTCACCTTTACTGGCACCCTTAACAAGACCGGCAATGTCAGTGAATTCAAAGGTAGCACGGACTTGCTTTTTGGGTGAAAAGACTGAAACAAGTTCATCGAAACGGGCATCCTTCACCTCAACCACGCCAGTATTTGGCTTAATAGTTGCGAATGGATAGTTTTCAGCTAAAATGTTGCTATTAGTGATAGCATTGAAGAGTGTTGATTTTCCAACATTCGGAAGTCCGACAATACCTGCAGTTAAACTCATTTTGATTTCTTCCTTTAAGATTAATTATTAAATTTGCCGTAAATAAAAATTACAGCACTAAATATTATAATAAATATTATTTATTATTCAAAGTCTATTTACTAGATAATATATATTTATTACCGCTTTTTTGGTGAAAAAATATAATAATTAGCCAATCAGGATAATTATCAGTGTTTTTCAAAAATCACATTTTTCGAAAATAAAAGCAGTTTAGAACTCTTTCTTGGCTCTAAATCTGATGAAAATGCGTGGGTCAAAGAAACAACTTTAATATTTTAGGTGAAAGTTTAAACAATTAAAAAAGACTGCTAATAATCAAATTAGCAGTCTAATCAATCATGTTATTATTAAAAACTAATCAGAAACGTAAATAGTAGAATCAACATCAGGAAGAATGGTGGAAATAATAGTTCCGTTTTCTAATTTCAGAACTTTGCCAGTTCCGACAACGGCTTCAATTCTATCAGAGAATTTACGGTATTCAGAAGAAGGAATAACGTAGCAGGAACCAATATCAGAAGAATCAGCAGCTTTCTTAAATGAAAGCTTGATAGCTTTAGTCATCTTACGATATAAAGACATGGTAGGACGGCTGAGAGAGGAAACTGATCCAACAGTCTGACTGATAGAAGAAGTAAGAGCCTTATCAGAATAAAGGCCATCATAGATATAAGTCAATTCAGAGACAGTAAGATCATTCTTGAAGTTATCGGAAAGAGTATCAGCGGAGATGATATCGGAATCAGCATAATAGCCGACAATATCATTAACGCCAGCTAACTGAGTATTAGCAGCAGAATAGGTTGAAACGGTAAGCTTGGCTTTTTCCTTAATAGCTAAATGCAAGACAAGACTATCTTCGGACATCAATAACGAATTATAAGCTTTGGATTCGTTATTTTCATCAATATAAGAATATCCCAGAACTACTAAAGAATCATCAGTGATTTTGTCTTTGAATGAATCAAGAGCAGCAGTGATGTCGTCACCACTCTTAAATGATTTGATAACTGAATCAGAAACCTTTGTTCCGGTATAATCACTTGGATAATCGCACTTCAAGGTCAGAACAGGATTAATATCCCAGGCAGCTACAAGAATAATATCTTCAGCCAGAGTTGTTTTGCCAAAGTCAAATCTTTCTCCGTTGACATCATACTCGACAAAAGTAGAATCTTCTTTGGTAGGAAGATAGTCATCAAGAACAGATTCGGGAATGACATCACCGAAATAATAGTTTCCGGTCAGTTCAACAGCCTGAGAATTACCATTAATGGTTCCGCCATTAGGATCAAACGTAACGGACAGTTTATCAGACCATTTAAGGTAAAGATCAATATCAGTATCGAAGACAAGGTTGTTAAGGAAAGCAAGATTAGATAACTCCTCATCAAAGAAGATACCACCAAGTTTCTTATTGTTATAGAAAATGCCTGATCCATCAGTAGGGTATTTGACCGATAATCTTTCTTCTAATCCAGCACAAATTCCGGCCTGTAAGGTCTCATTTCTAGCTTGGTATTTATAATCTTCAATACCATCAAGATTAAAATGAATTGTGACAGTAGGATCTTCTTCCCACTTGGCATGAAGAGTGAAATCAGTGCCTGAAACAAAGGTCATGGAATCCATGGACTCAAAAGCCTGATCAAAACGATACTCGCCTTGTTCCTTGGAGGAATCAACGGTGTAATACTCAATTCCGCCTTCAGCCTCTTCAACTTTAGCTAACGGATAATCGATATACCAATATTCAAAGGACTTATGTTCGCAGGTGGCTGTCGGTAAATAATCGACACTGGCAATATCCTTATTAATATATCCGCTTAATTTTTTATCAGTGAGAGAAAAGTCTCCAGTCTCACCTAACTTAGGTTCAACTAAAGTGCCGTCAGTACAATTCAAGTCAAAATTAATTGTGGCTAAAGGCTCAAAATAAGCATAAAGAGTATCGGTTCCATAAGGATAATAGTAATACTCCTCATTATCTTCGTTAACTAGCTTAGTGATAGCACGATAATTGCCTTGAGAGTCTTTTTCTCTCCAGCCGACAAAATAGTAGCCATCCTTAGCAGCACCTGGAAAAGCCGTTTTTATCGGACTTCCAGAAACACCTTCGAGATAGTTGGTTTCAAATGAGGTGTTGGTGAAAGTTCCTCCGTTCTTCTCAAAAATAATTTTTCCTTTTTGTTCTGTCTGGCATCCAGTGAGAACAAGAGAAAGTAATGGTAAAGCAATCAATGATTTTGCACTTAATCTTTTCATTATTGTCTCCTCCTGTTTGTTTTTTTATAAAGCCGGAGCCAAAAGGCTCCGGACAGCTAACTAATGACGATTGTGGTTGAAACCGCCCTTATTGAAAGGCTTTCTTTCTCTTTCGGGACGTTCAACATAACCTTCAGGTTTAGGAAGGAATTCTCTATGAGAGATATCAACTCTTCCCTGTTCATCAATTCCAGTGATGATAACCTTGAGGGTGTCTCCTAATTTGCAGACATCTTCAACTTTTTCGACACGGTTCCAATCAAGCTTGGAGATATGGCATAAGGCATCAGTGTTGCCATAGAGTCTGATAAAGGCTCCATAAGTTTCAATTCTGACAACCTTTCCATCATAGACTTCACCAACAGCAGGAACCTTGGCAATAGACATGATAGCATCATAAGCTTTCTCGATCATATCCTTATGGACGGAATAGAGAATAACTCTTCCATCATCATTGATGTCAATCTTAACATCATTGTTGCAATCTTTGACAATTCCATTGATGACTTTACCCTGAGAACCGATAACTTCTCTGATTTTGTCAGGGATGATATTGAAGGTCTTCATCTTAAGAGCATATTCGCTGAGTTCAGTTCTTGGTTCAGGGATAGCCTTAAGCATGACATCAAGGATCTGCTTTCTGGCAGGCTTTGCCTGATAGAGAGCTTCCTTAAGAACATCACGGGTAATACCTCTGATCTTAATATCCATCTGAAGGGCAGTGATACCATTAGGAGTACCAGCAACCTTAAAGTCCATATCACCGAGATGATCTTCCATACCCTGAATATCAGTAAGGATAGTATAAGGATGATTTCCATCAAGAGGTCCGGAAGTGATAAGGCCCATAGCAATACCGCTGACAGGAGCCTTTAACGGAACACCGGCATCCATTAAAGCCATGCAGGAAGCACAGATGGAAGCCTGAGAAGATGAACCATTGGATTCACAGACATCAGCAACACAACGGATGGTATAAGGGAATTCTTCTTCGGAAGGAATAACATAGCTTAAGGCTCTTTCACCTAAGGCACCATGACCGATTTCACGTCTGCCTGGAGTACCCATTCTTCCTAATTCGCCAACAGAGAATGGCGGGAAGTTGTAATGGTGCATCCATCTCTTAGAGGTGTTGCCAACTACGTCATCAAGAATCTGAGCTTCTTCAAGTGAACCTAAAGTACAGGCGGAAATAACTTCAGTCTGTCCTCTGGTGAACATGGCAGAACCATGGGCTCTTGGGAGAAGACCAACCTGAGCATCCAAAGGTCTGATTTCATCAGTCTTACGTCCATCAGGTCTGACTTTGTCAATAGTGATAAGTCTTCTGACTTCAGTTCTGACTACATCTTCAAGAACTTCCTTAGCTTCATTGATTACCAAATCATGTTCCTGAGTAGTTTTATATTCTTTGGCTTCATAAATATCGATAACTTCCTGTTCTAAAGCTTCGATAGTATTCTGTCTTTCAAGCTTATCGAAAATAGAAACAGCCTTAATGATTCTGCTTTCCTGAGTTTCAGTCTGTCCGGGAGCAACATAATCACGGCAGCTGGCAGCAAAAGCTTCATCAATCTTGTAAATATTAAGAGCTCTCTTAGTCTTACCAATCTTGCTGGTAATTTCCTTTTGGAAAGCACAAAGCTTCTTAATAGCTTCATGACCAAACATAAGAGCTTCAAGCATATCATCTTCACTGACTTCAGCAGCACCAGCTTCAACCATATTAATGGCCTGATCAGTACCAGCAACGGCTAAATCAATATCAGATTTGGCTTTTTCTTCAACGGTAGGATTAATGACTAACTGGCCATCAACTCTTCCGACATAAACACCGGCAATCGGCTCTTCGAAAGGAATATCAGAAATGCAGAGGGCTAAAGAAGCACCGAACATAGCGGTCATTTCAGTAGTAGCATCAGCATCAGCAGACATAACAGTGCAAGTTATCTGAGTTTCGTTAACATATCCTTCTGGGAACATAGGACGGATAGGACGGTCAATAAGACGGGAAATCAAAGTTTCTCTGGAAGACTGTCTTCCTTCTCTTCTCATAAAGGATCCCGGAATCTTTCCGGCAGCATACTGTCTTTCAAAATAATTGACAGTAAGAGGGAAGAAATCCTGTCCTAATTTGGCTTGCTTAGCACCGCAGGCAGCACAAAGAACAGCAGTGTCATTTAACTTGACAAAGCAGCTTCCATCAGCCTGTTTGGCGATCTCACCAGATTCGACAACGAGTCTCTTTCCATAGAAGTCCATCGTGAATACTTCTTTTGACATTTTTTACCTCTTTAAAATTAATTCTTATTTATTATAACAAACCGCAAAAACAAAAACATTATTTTGTTATATTTATATATAAATATTTTTAATAAATAACATTTTATGAACCTCATCTTAATAAAGCCCAAAAATTGAGCGGTTATTATTCAGTTGTACGAAAAGACTGAAAAATAAATAAAAATTATAATTTTGTTGCATATTGAATGATACTAACCGAACATTTTCAATATTTTTGTTTCGTTTCTCTTGTCACAAATCAAATACCATGCTATGTTATATCTTATGAAACAACCCTATCAAAGAGCTTTCATAGTCCCTGACAAGACTAACAAGTATGTTTTCTTATCACTTTTACTTATTATTGCAGTCTTCATGGCTGTAATTTGCCTCTTTGTCGGTTCTTCAAACATGTCATTCTCAGAATGTCTGTCAGCAATTTTCAGACAGGGAACCGATGTAAATAACAAAATAATCTGGAACATCAGAATTCCAAGAATCTTAGCGGCTATCATTGCCGGTGCTGGTCTTTCGGTTTCTGGCTTGATAATGCAGACAGTTTTAGGAAATTCATTAGCCTCCCCTTCAACGCTCGGGGTTTCAAACGCTGCTGTTTTTGGAGCAAATCTATCAATCATTGCCTTCTCAGGTGGCTTCCTTTTCACTGGAAATAATCTAGCTTCTTACACAGCAGGAATTAATCTATTTTCAACTTCCTTAATAGCGTTTATCTTTTCAGTAGCATCAACGTTACTGATTCTCGGTTTGTGCCGTATCCGTTCTTTTTCTCCGGACGTAGTTGTTCTCTCCGGTGTTGCACTGGGAGCAGTATGGACAGCCGCAACCACCATTCTCCAATTTTACGCTACTGATGTTGGACTTTCAGCAGCCATCATCTGGAATTTCGGTGACTTAGGCAGAGCAACATATCAAATTGATTTAATAATGTTTATTGCTGTTTTCGTTAGTAGTCTGATCTTCTGCCTTCTTTCCTGGAAATACAATTCTTTACTAAGTGGAATGGAAACGGCCAAAAGCATGGGAATCAATGTCGCCCTTCTTAGATTTGTTTCCTTAATGTTAGCTTCAGTAATCACAGCAATCTGTGTTTCGTTTTTAGGAATTATTGGCTTTGTCGGAATTATCTGCCCACATATTATGAAAAAGATTATCGGACAAGACCATAGATTCTTAATTCCAGCCTCACTTTTATCTGGTTCAATACTTTTACTAATATCAGACACTTTATCAAGAGGATTAGGAAATGGAAGTTCACTTCCAGTCGGAGCAATTACTTCTTTATTGGGTGCACCTTTCTTTTTAGCAATTATTTTATCAAACAGAAGGAGAATTGAATGTTAACAATCAAAGACCTTTCTTTCTCATATCGTAATCATTCGGCCAGAGTTTTAAACATGGTTAATTTCAGTCTTGAAAGAGGTGAAATTGGAGTTTTGCTTGGCAAAAACGGATGCGGAAAGAGCACTTTATTCAAGCTCTTAGTTGGAATATTAAAGCCATTATCTGGAGAAATTCTCTTTGATGAAGAAAATTTGTTTGCTATGAAAAAGAACAAACGAGCAAGAAAAATTGCCTATGTTTCACAGAACATTAAATTTGGTGACTTATCTGTCTATGATTCCATTTTATCAGGGAGATCTTCCTTATTCGGATTCTCAGCCAAAAAGCAAGATTATGAAGTTACTGAAAAAATAATCAGGATGTTAAATCTTGATGACTTCTCAAAGAGAAACGTCAACCAGTTATCGGGTGGAGAAAAACAAAAAGTCGCCATTGCCCGAGCTTTGGTTCAGAAACCAGAACTGCTGGTTTTTGATGAACCAACAGCTAACCTGGATATCGGAAATGAGCAGAGTATTCTTGATGATATAAAGAAAATCGCCAAAGAGAATAATATTGGTGTACTACTCTCTCTTCACGTTCCGACCATTGCCTCATTCTTCGGTGATAAATTTTTCTTAATGAAAAACCATGAAGTCAAATACTCCGGAGGGCAGGAAATAATCTCACCCGAAACCTTATCCGATGTCTATGATGCCAATGTCGAAATAGAAAAGATTAATAACCGAAAATTTATTTACATTAAAGGAGATAAAAATGAAAACTAACAGGATTCTTTTCTCGCTGCTATCATCAATTCTCCTAATCACAGGATGTCAGATTGTTGAATCGCCGTTTTCATCAGATACCGAGGAAATCATCGATTTAATTGATAGAAAAGTAGAAATCAATGCCGGATCCTACCAGAGAATAGTCTGTATTGGTGCCGGAGCTTTACGTCTTTATAGTTATATTGGAAATGTCTCTCTTTTATGTGGAATTGAAGATATCGACAATACCTCATTAGTAAATCGGCCTAAAATGTTTGACTCTGTTGCAAGACCATATTTGATGGCAAATGAAAAAGAATTCCAATCTCTTCCTTCTTGTGGTGTTGGAGGTCCTAATGCCCAGAGTGCGGAAGCAGAAAAAATACTTAGTTGCAATCCAGATATTGTCATCTCAGAATATGAAGACTCCGACAAGGAAAACGCTCTTCAAAAACAATTAGGGGTTCCCGTCATTACTGTTTCCTATGGTACAAATGGAGTTTTTGATAACAAATTCAAAACCAGCCTCAGCTTATTAGGAAAAATCTTTGATGAGGAGACCCGTTCTGAAACATTGATTAACTTTATTGAATCTCAAAAAAATCAGATTTCAGAAAAGACATCAGAAATCAATGATTCATCAAGAAAAAACGCCTATATCTGTGGCTTAGGAAATTGGGGTACTACCAATCATTTAATGACCGCACAGAACTATGAGCCTTTCAATCTAGCAAAAATAAACAATGTCATAAGTGGCTTGCCTACCGATGGCGTTCAGGCTATTGAAAAAGAAAAGTTTGTCACAGTCGGTAAGGAAGCAGATGTAATGATCATCGATAGTGCAGCCGTAAAGAACATCAAACCCCTCTGGCAGGAAGATAAGACATTATTTGATTCTTTCAAAGCTTGGAAAGACGGCAATGTTTATTTGGAGATGGCCTATAATGCCTACCATAACAATGCCGAAATTGCTTTAGCTAATTCCTGGTTCATTGCTAAGGCTGTCTATCCGGAATTATTCTCCGACATTGATATTAAGTCTAAGACAAATGAAATCACTTCTATTTTTCTAGGCAAAGAACTCTCAGATGAAATATTAGCCTGTGTAAACAGTTACGGTGGCTATCAGAAAATAGATACAGAAACATTCTTCATGGAGTAACTTATGAAAACTAATATCGAACGTTTTTTTGATGAAAAGGCACCCACCTGGGATCAATCAGCTGAAAAAGATTTGGCAAGAATTTCAGATTTGTTAGACTCACTTCCATTAGCTAGGGGAATGAAAGTTCTGGATGTTGCCTGCGGAACGGGAATTATCACTCCGCTTTTGGCAAACAAAACCGGAGAAAAGACAAAAGGAATAGACATTTCCTCCGAAATGATAAAGGTTGCCAAACAAAAATACAATCAAAATAATCAGTTAGAATTTGAATGCGAAGATTTTTTGTCTTTTAAAGAAACAGGATATGATTTCATTATTATTTTCAATGCCTATCCTCACTTTTTAGAACCTAAAAAAGTTTGTCTTTCACTAGCAAATGCAATTAAACCAAATGGATATTTTGCTATTCTTCATGATATATCCAGGAAAACTTTGCATCAGTGCCACAGCCATTGCCAAAACATATCACGGGAACTTGAGACTCCTGAAAAAGAAGCTGCTGTTTTTGAAGATGATTTTAAAATTCTTCGCTCTGAAGAATCTGACAGCCATTATTTGATTTTAGGTCAAAAGAAATAATCCTTCTTTTCCCTATCACTAATAAATAAATGGTATAATTTCTTTAGTGAGGTTAACCATGAATAAAGAAGAAAAATTAAAAAAATTAGAAACTTATCTTTCAAAAATCGATAATTACACACATACTATTAAAATTTTAAATTATGATTTGGAGACTGCCTGCCCTGAAAAGGGAATGGATGATGATTCTGATGGAATTGTCACTCTTCAGGAAATGATTTTCCATATCACAAAAAGTGAAGAGTATATTTCTTTGGTAAAGGATATTCATGATTCGGATTTTGAGTCCCTTGATCCATATGAAAAAACGCTTATTCATACTTTATATAAATCCATTCGCCAAGAAGAAAACATTGATGAGAAAACCATAAATGAAGCTAATGAACTTTTTTCGAAAGCTTATATGCAATGGCTTAAAGCCAAGAAAGAAGGAGATTATAAACAATTTTCCCCTGTTCTCAAAAGCATTTATGAAACCCAATCAAAGCTTTTAAAGCTTCGCTATGATTATCTAGAAGACGACCCCTATACCACTTTATTTGATGATTATGAGGAAGGCTTCACTAGTCAGGATCTTGACAATTTCTTTGATGATTTAGAAAGAGAAATTGTTCCTTTATACAAAAAGATCCGTGAATCAAAATACACACCACGTCACGATTTTCTTACTAGAAAAGTTGTGGTTTCCAAGCAGGAAGCTTTCACAGATTTTCTTATTAAACATAACGGCTTTGATTTTACCAGAGGTTCGGTTTCCACTACTGAACATCCCTTTACAGAACAGTTCTCTTTTAATGATGTCCGTGTCACCACCAAATACATGGAAAATAATTTCATTTCTAATATGTATAGCATCATTCATGAAGGCGGACATGCTCTCTTTGGTCAGAACATCCCCCAAGAAGTTTTCAGTAAAGGATTAGGTGAAGGTGTCCTTTCCATGGGCAAGCATGAATCTGTTTCTCGTTTCTATGAAAACATAATCGGAAGAAGCAAAGCCTATATTGATTCAATCTATCCCGAATTCCTTACACTCTTCAAGGAAGAATTAGGTGATATCACCGCTGATGATTTCTATCAGGGAGTAAACTATGTTGACATCAATAACCCCCTGAGAACAGAAGCTGACGAACTGACCTACTCTCTCCATATCATTATCCGTTACCGTTTGGAAAGAATGATAATGTCCGGAAAAGCCGATTTTGATACTTTGAATTCCGAATGGAACCGTCTATACAAGGAACTTCTTGGCATTGAGGTGAAAAACGACAAAGAAGGAATTCTTCAGGATGTACATTGGACTGGTGGGTTTGGATATTTCCCAACCTATGCTTTAGGAAACGCCTTAAACTGCATCTATGTCAAAAAGCTTGATAAAGAAATCAACCTTGAAAAAACAGTCCGTGAAGGAAGAATGGATTTGATTCTTGACTGGATGAAGAAAAACGTCTTTGAGAAAGCCCCTGTCATGAACACCAAAGAATGGATCAAGGAAATTTCAGGCGAAGAATTTTCAGCCAAACCATACATCGAGTATTTAAAAGCAAAATTCTCAGCATTGTATCACTTGGACTAATAAGCAAGATATCTTATAATAAATAAATCTTTAGAAAGGATTAAACAATGATTCAGCATTTTAATGGAAAATTCGAAAAATTAAGTGATGTTGTGATTGAAACACCAAACAAGGATGAAATAATCAAAGCCTTTAACGACATTGACAATAGACTTGTTAACGCCACAAGCGGAGAAGAAGCTATCAAAATTGTCAAAGAACTTTTTAGTTTAAGCGATGATGTCAGAACAATCTTCTCAATGATTTTCATCAGACATACTATCAACACAACTGATAAGAAATATGATGACTTAAGTAATTTACTTAATGAAATCGGTCCGGAAATCGATGAAGCCAGTAATCAGGTTGACAAAGACTTCATTAATTCAAAATTCCGTAAGGAACTTGAAGCCGAATTCGGTGAACTTATGTTCAAGGAAATGGAATTATCAAACAAGACATTTTCTAGTGAAATCGTTCCTGATTTGGTCGAAGAAAACAAGCTTTCCAGTGAATATGTTAACTTAATCTCCGGAGCTCTTATTGAATACAAGGGTGAAAAGCTTTCTATTCCTCAGATGGGAAAATACACTTCCTCATTAGATAGAGCCACCAGAGCCGAAGCAAGCGAATTAGTTTGGAAGTTCTATGCTGAAAATGATGATAAGATCGGTGACATCTATGATCGAATGGTCAAAGTCAGAACCAAGATTGCTCAAAAGCTGGGATATAAAAACTTCCTTCAGTTAGGTTATGACCGTATGGGAAGACTTGATTGGAATAGTGATGATGCTCAGGTCTATAGAGATAAAATTCTTGAATATATTGTCCCACTCAGCAACAAAATCTTTGCCGCCCAGAAAGAAAGACTCGGATACGGAAACGATACAAAATACTACGATTATTCCATTTTCTATAAAACCGGAAATCCAACTCCAAAAGGAGATACCGAATATTTGATTTCTGCTGCCCAAGATATGTATTCTCAGTTATCACCGATTGCCAGCAAGTATTTCAACTTCATGGTTGAGCACGGATGCCTTGACTTAGATGCCAAACCTGGAAAAGCCGGTGGCGGATATATGGATTATATTCCTGGATTAAAGACTGCATTTATTTTCTCTAATTCAAATAGAACCAGCGGAGATGTCGATACCTTAACTCATGAATTCGGACATTCATTACAAGGATTCCTCGGCGGAGAAATTGAGATTCCTGCTTATCGAAATCCTGGAATGGAATGCTGTGAAATGCATTCAATGAGTATGGAATATCTTACCTATCCTTGGATGAACCTCTTCTTCAAGGAAGATACTGACAAATACCATTATCAGCATCTTTGCGATGCCATTACCTTTATTCCTTATGGCAGCATCGTTGATGCTTTCCAGGTATATGTCTATGAGCATCCAGAAATTTCTCACAAGGAAAGAAAAGCCTATTGGAGAAAACTTGAGGAACAGTTCTTGCCTCACCGTCAATATGAAGGCAACGAATTCTTAACTTCTGGTGGCTATTGGATGAGACAGCATCATATTTTCGAAAATCCGCTCTACTATCTTGATTACACCATTGCCCAGATTGTTGCTCTTGAGTTCTTTGATGAATCCAGAGAAGATTCAGAAAAGGCCTTTAGCAAATATATCGCCTTTGACAAGCTTGGTGGAACTCTTCCTTTCCGCAGTCTGTTAAAGAAAGCTGGCATTAAGAATCCTATGGAAGGTGACACCTTAAAAGAAGTCGCTTCTTCTGTCATGGATTACCTCAGCAAATTCAATCCTAGTTTATTAGACAAGTAAATAAAAAGCTCCCGTATTCCTTAATTCGGGAGCTTTTATTTTGGAAGATAATCAATAGGTTTGCCTTGATATATTTTTTCTGCCTTGATCTTGGCTTCTTTATATAAAGCAATAATTGATTTACCATATAATTTGTGACAGACAATACTATCCCAAAGAAGATGGAGTCTAATAGAAAAGGTAACTTTCTTAAATAGTTTTCTGGCTAAGACCGGATCATGATCGAATAAATAATCGCGAGCAATTTTCAAAGCCTTTAAATTATAAAAAACAGAATCTCTTTGTATATGAGTGGCCGAAGATGGATTTTGAATATAATGATATAGGTATTTTCTTAAATATCCAACTTTACCCGCATTAACGAAAGTTTCAATAAAGAATGGCCAGTCTTCATAAATAGGCATATATGATGGAAAGCGAAGCTTAAAATCATCAAGTAAGGTTTTCTTATATAGTCTTCCCCAACAGTAAACCTGATATTTGCATCCTTTTGAAAGAAAGAATTTGGTGATTAATTTTTTTCCGGTTCCTTTATATGATGCATGATGAGAAGTAAATAGTCTTCGATGAGGATACATATAGAATCCCGAAGTCACAATATCAAAATTTCCTTTTTCAGCAAAACAATACATTTTTGACAAAAAATCAGGCTGAAGACAATCATCAGAATCAACAAAAGAAACATATTTGCCTCTAGCCGCACAGATACCGGCGTTTCTGCTGGCAGAAATACCGTAATTAATATCCGAATGAATTACATTAACTAGACCATAGTATTTATTCTCATAATTATCACAGATTTCAATAACCTCTTCATCACTTCCAAATTCACAAAGAATAATTTCGTAAGGTAAATCAAAATCCTGATTGATTAATGAATCAATGCATTTTCCTATATATTCTTTTCCCTGATAAACCGGGCAAAATAGTGATACTGTGGTTTCCATAAATAATTCTATCTTATTATAAAGGAAATATTACGAATCTGTTCACTAAATAAGTTTTCTTTTCTTCCATTCAAGTAATTCTTCAATCATCCTTATTATTTTTAATGAAACTGAGGAACGTGATAGACCTGACACTTTGGCAATTTCATCATAAGTGTAACTGTCTAAATACAGAAAAAGAATTTCTTTATCAGATTTTTCCAAACATTTTGTATAGGAAGACAAATCCAAGGACTGCTCAATTTCCCGAATCTGATTGGAGTCATCAGGGATGGAATCCGCTAAAGTTATTATTGAATCATTATTATCGTAAACCCGCTCCCCAAAATACTTTGTACTGGTCCTATACTGCCTAGCAATATTCTTTCGGTAATTCATTAACGAAAGTTTAAACATTTTTCTAACCAAATTTTCAAAATGGCCACGCAAAGGATCATAGAGAATGACAGCATGTCCAATAGTATCATATAAAGTGGTTTCTACATTTCCAACGTCACCTGCGTGGAAATCGTGGACAAACGAAGTCGAATATCTATTTACTAAAAAATCAAATCTACTGAAAACCTCATTCAAACAATTTTTATCAACTTTAGCTTTTATGACCAATTCATCAAGATCACAATGGACATAATCATATCCAATGCCGCCAAATTCCTTTTCGGGACTATGATAATCACCGATAAATATTGAATTTTCATTAATCAAAGTTAAATAAAAATCAGGCAATAAAAATCCGTGATACATTAAAGTACCTGTCATACTATTCTCCATTTCTCTTTTAGTAGGCTATTCTTCTATTTGTTCTTTTTGCTTTGCTTTTTTCTTCTGTTTGAATTGATTTCAGAAAGGAAAACAGCACAAGCGATAGAGGCATTTAAAGCTTTAACTTTGCCGGGAAGAGGAATCGAAGCCACAAAATCCGAATTCTTTTTGACCAATTCAGAAACTCCAAATCCTTCGCTTCCGACGACAAGCAGAATCTTTCCAGAATAATCAATCTGATCATATACGTCTTTTCCTTCACCAGCACTAGCAACGACCCAATAACCATTTTTCTTTAACTTATCAATTGTCTGAGAGAGATTAGTAACTTGAACAATCGGGATTATTTCCTCTCCGCCAGTAGCAATTTTAGAGACGGTGCCTGTTACAGGGACCTGTCGGTTTTTTCCAATGATGATTCCATCAACCTTGAATGCAGTTGAAGAACGGATTATCGAACCGAAATTAACAGGATCTGATATCCCATCAAGCATAATCAGTGTAGAATCCCCTTCTTTTGGAAGAGTTAGAAGAAGGTCTTCAAGCTGAGTATACTGAAACTCAGGCATAGAAGCACAAACACCTTGATGATTCATTCTTTCAGTCATTCGGTCAAGTTCACCACGTGAAACTAACTTGACAGAAATATTTCTTTTCTGACATAAAGAGATAATTTCCTGATCAGGACGTTCTTGATTCAGGAAAACATGAACAGGCTTTCTAGTTCCCGTTAAGACATTCTTTACTGGTATTTTTCCGAAAACTATATTTTGATCCATGATTATTACTTCTTTCTTGTAATGAATATATCTTAAAACTCTCAAACTGTAAAGACCACACTTTTTGAAAAAGAAACAATTTTTAGGAAATCATTCCTTAATTAAACAGAATCAAGACAAAAGTCTTTCACTTTGAGAAACCCAATCCCTAAACTTGGAACACTATATAAAAAACCAAACCAATTGAAAATGTCTAAGAAAAACCCAATATAAAAACAAGGATTATCGGAAAATTAAGGTATAATATTCTTATGAAATATTATCAGCTTAATACCAACACCAGCTATGACTTTTCAAAATCAACTATTCTTCCTGATGAATATTGCTCCCGAGCCAAAGAATTAGGTTATGAAGGAGTTGGTTTTGCTGACCCGCTTCTTTATTCTTTCCCCTCTTTTTATTCAGCCTGTTTGAAACATTCTTTAACTCCTATCGGAGGATTAAGAATAGTTCTTGCCAGTAGCGACACACATCCAATTAATGCTGTTCTTTATATTTTAAATGAAAAAGGATATCTTAACCTATGTTCTCTTTTTTCAAAATCAAAATCAGAATATGGAATAGATGACCTGAAAGCAATTCATGAAGGTCTAGCTTTAGTAATTGAAACTGATTCAGATTTCTTTGATTCACTTTTTCAAAAACTTATTTCACCATTATTAACTCACTATCGGAAAATATTTGAAGAATCCTTCTATTTAGGAATTTCGATTTATGATGATAAAGACCGTGAAAACATCTCATCTCTTTACGATTTTGCTGATAAATTACAATACCAGATTTTAGTTTTTCCAAAAGTAAAGTATCTTAGAAAAACAGATGCTTATAAGACAACACTCCTCAGCAAAGCTTACAATAAGGAAAAAGCTTTTGATATAGCTAATGAAGGACCTAATTTTCTCCTCTCCCCAAAAGCCCTTGATCAGATTTACCGTGAAAAAGATCTTCAGTCAACATCCGATTTTGTGAATCAGATACACTTTAACTTTTTCACTAAAAGAGGGAAATTGATTTCTTTCGATAATGACAAGGAAGTTTTATTTGATAAAACACACACAGGTTTAAAGGAAAGAATGGGAGAAGATATTCCATCCTGCTATCAGGAAAGATTGAAATATGAACTGGAAGTCATCGATAAAATGAACTTCAATTCCTATTTTCTTTTAGTTTCTGACTATGTATCATTTGCCAAATCCGTAAAAATAAAAGTTGGCCCTGGCAGAGGCTCAGCTGGTGGATCATTAGTCAGCTTCTCACTTGGAATCACTGATTTAGATCCCCTAAAATATCATCTATCCTTTGAAAGATTTCTAAATCCAAAAAGACAGACAATGCCAGATATTGATATTGATTTTGAAGATGATAGACGTAATGAAGTTGTCGCTTATCTAAAAAAGAAATATTCACCAGAACATGTATCCGAGATAGTCACTTTTCAGACACTAAAACCAAAAAGTGTTCTGAATCTAATTGCTCCAGCTTTAGGTTTTAATGAACTACGATTGAAGAAACTAACCTCATCAATTTCCGGAAAAGCAGATGACTTCCGCCAAGCTCTTTTAGATCCTTTTTTCGGACCACGGTTTAGAAAACTGATTGAAGACCCCTATTATCATGAAATTGTCGAAAAAGCCAAAGGATTGATTGGTCTTCCTATCAATAATTCCATTCATGCAGCTGGTGTCATCATCTCTGAAGATCCAATTTTTAAATGTTGTCCCGTCTCAAATCAGACTGTTGGAACAGTCGGATATGAATACCCATATATGGAAAAGCTTGGATACCTGAAGTGCGATATCCTTGGACTTTCCAATTTGGCTTTTATTTCTTCAATTGAAAACAGAATCAGGCAATCCGGAAAAAAACTGGAAAACCCTGCTGATCACCTCGATGATACGAAAACTTTTAAGATTCTCAATTCGCTTTCTCTTTCTTTCATTTTCCAATTGGAAAGCCGAGGAATGAAGGAGACCGTAAAAACAATCGAGCCAACTACTTTTTCTGATATTGCCTCAATCATCGCTCTTTATAGACCAGGTCCAATGGCCTATATTAAAACATTTTCTGACCGCAAACACCATCTGATTAAAACAACCTATGCAACTGAGCTTCTTCATCCAATTTTAGAAGAAACCTATGGAATCATGGTTTATCAGGAAGAAGTCATGGAAGCCTTGAAAGCTGTCGCTGGGTTTTCTAGCAGTGATGCTGATTTATTCCGCCGTGCCATTTCTAAGAAAAATAAGGATATTATGTCCGAATATAAGAAGCAATTCCTTATTGGTGCCGGAGAAAAAGGAATTGATAACGAAACAGCTGAAAACATTTACAAAGATATCGAAAAATTTTCTGACTACGGATTCAACAAATCGCATGCCTATTGCTACGCGATGATTGTTTTCACTCTTTTATACTACAAAGCTAATTATCCTCAGGAATTCTATGATGTGGCTCTGAACTTTACATCACTTAATAACGACAAATTTGTTGATATTGGGGTTGAATTGAAAAATCTCGGCTATACAATTATGGCTCCTGATATTAATATTAGTCAGGCTGAAAACCTAGTCTTCGCCAACGGAAAAGCCTTCCTTCCCCTTAATTGCATAACCTCATTAGATAAAAAAGCAATCAATGAATTGATTTCAAACAGAAATTCAATGCCTTACACTAGTTTTTACAACTTCATCTCAAGAAATCTAACCTCAATTGATCCAAAGAACACTAAAACCATCACCGCTATGATTGAATGTGGCGTTTTTGATTCCTTGTCAAAAGGACGAAAAGCGCTAAAAGACAATTTATCAACCTACTTAGGATTTGCCAAGATGGGATTTGAGGAATCAACCCTTCTTCCCTTAGACCTGAATGATGAAGACTTGGGCGAACGTCTCAATTATGAGAAAGCATCTCTCGGAATTATTCTATCAACCAGAATGAGCAAAATTGAATTTAAACCCGGATATAAAACCCTGATTGTCAGTGATGAATCATCTTACGATATGAATCAGACAATCAAAGCGGTTAGTGAAAATCAGGAATATGTCATTCAGCTTGATCCTAAAGAAAAGCCAGAAAAGAATTCATTCATCTTGGTTAAAGCCGAATTCAGAAAAAAAGGAAGAACCTATCCTATTGATGTGATTCTTCTTGGTAAAAGAAAGGCCAACTAAAAATGTCAAAAACATATATTGTCGATGGTAACTCACTTCTCTTCCGTTCCTATTATTCTACTGCCTTTACCGGAAATATCATGACTACTCCGTCCGGTATTCCGATAAATGCAATTTTTGCTTTTCATAATATGATCAACAAAATTAAGAAAGAATTAACTATCGGTGATCATCTTTATGTTGCTTTTGACACAGGAAAACCAACCAAAAGAAAGCAAGAATTTGAAGACTACAAAGCTCAGCGTGCACCCGTTCCTCAGGAATTGATTGCCCAGATGCCTATAGCCAGAGAAATGCTGACCGGAATGTCAATTCACTGGAATGAGAAAGAAGGTTATGAAGGCGATGATTTAGCCGGAAGTATGGCCTTTTATGCTTCATCCAAAGGTGATGATGTAACCTTATTTTCCTCAGATAAAGATTTTCTGCAGCTCTTAGCTTTTTCGGACAGAATCCATATCCGCTTCTTGAAAAAAGGCTTGAGTGAGACTGTTGACTATACGAAAGAAAACCTTCACAGTCTTTTTGGTTTGAACCCCGATCAGATAACCGATTTTAAAGGCATTGCCGGTGACCCCTCTGATAATTATTCCGGAATAAAAGGAATCGGCGAAAAAACAGCAATGAAGATGCTCAATGAATACGGTCATTTAGAAGACATCATTGAATACTGCAAAGCTAATCCTAAAAGCAAGACCAATCAAAAGTTTATTGATGGAGAAAAAGATGCCATCTTCTTTAAACAATTAGCAACCATTATTACCGATATGGATATGGTTGATGACTATGAAAAGAGTTCGTTTAAGAATTACGAAAAAAGCCGATTAAGTTCTTTCTATATGAAATACCAGCTTAATCAGTTCCTTACCAAAATGGATAAGATGCCTGGTTTGATTGATGATACTTCTTCCCAGCAGATTTCACTTTTCGAATCAGGTGATGATGCCTTCAGTAATGAAGCAAATAGAACAGCCAGCCATAAAAGAGAATTTGTCACGGTTACTTCGCTTGCAGAGGTTAACGAAAGCATTTTAGGATTGACTTATGATTCTTCTTCCAGCAATGAAAACAAATCCGACCTTCTGGGTTTTGCTCTTGGTACCGAGCATCATATTTACTACTTATCCAAGGAAAATGCCAAGAATGATAAAGCATTCAACGAATATCTCGAAAGCAATGAGCAGAAATCAGTCTATGATTTAAAAGGACTTTTTGTTTTACTGAACCGCAATGGATTTGCTGAAATCAAAAACGTTGATTTCGATCTCCTTTTAGCTACCTATATTATCAATCCTGACTGTGGTCAGAAAAAAGAGCAGCTTTTCCTCTCCTATCAAATTGAATTTGATTATAAGCAAAACCTTTCACAGCAAGTCATGTCCTATGTTCTTGACTTAAGAGAAAACATTATTTCCGACTTAAAAAAGAATGATTCCCTCAGCCTTCTCACCAAAGTAGAACTGCCTTTAGCTATTGTCTTAGCGAAAATGGAAATCGAGGGATTCCCAATTGATACAGAAGTCCTAAAAACTATTGATGAAGAATATACTTTAAAACTTTCTTCCCTAGAAAGAATGATTTATCAGGATGCCGGGAAAGAATTCAACATCAATTCTCCCAAACAGTTGGAACAGATTCTTTTCACTGATATGGGAATTCAAAAATTCAAAGGAGAAAAGGGCACTGGAATCGATGTCCTGCTCTCACACCAGGATGATCACCCAATATTTGCCAAAATCATCGAATACCGTCTCTATAACAAACTTGTTTCCGGGTATACAAAGGCTCTTCCTGACCATGTCTTGGAAGATGGTAAAATCCACGCCATTTACAATCAGGCTTTGACCAGCACTGGCCGACTTAGCATGTCTGAGCCAAATCTTCAGAATATCTCTATCCGCAATGAAGAAGGAAAGGCCATCAGAAAAGCTTTTTTCTATCCTAATAAAGAATACCTGATGCTTTCACTTGACTATTCTCAGATAGAGCTGAGAGTCTTAGCCCATATAGGCAATATCAAGGCTCTCAAGGAAATATTTTCCGAAGGAAAAGACATTCATAGAGCAACTGCAGCCAAAGTTTTCAATGTTCCATTTGATGAAGTTACTTCCGAAATGAGAAGAAAAGCCAAAGCTGTCAACTTTGGTATTGTTTACGGAATTTCACCTTTTGGTTTAAGCCAACAGCTAGATATTTCCCGTGAAGAGGCTTCTACTTTGATTAAGCAATTCAAGGCCGCATTTGAAGGAATAGATGAATACCAGGCTTCTTGTATTGAGTTTGCCAAAACCCATGGTTATGTAACCACAATTCTCAACCGCCGAAGATATTTAAAAGATATCAATTCTTCCAACCATGCCCTGAGATCTTTCTCGGAAAGAGCAGCCGTCAATACCACTATCCAAGGCAGTGCCGCAGATTTGATCAAAGTCGCAATGATTAACTGTCAGAAAATGCTTCAGAACTACAAGACAAAAATCATTCTTCAAATTCATGATGAATTGATTTTCAAAGTTCCTAAAGATGAAATTGATATTGTCATGCCTTTGTTAAAAGAAGGCATGGAAAAAGCTATTCCTCTTTCTGTTCCGCTCCTAGCCGAAGGTTCAGCTAGCGATAATTGGTACGAGGCCCATTAATATGCCGGAACTTCCAGAAGTAGAAACTGTCCGAAGACAGCTAACAAGTCAGTTAATCGGAAAGACTTTCCTTGAGCCTATCGTTTACTATTCAGGAATGATTAAGACTCCGATTAATGAGTATGTATCAGGACTTACCGGACGGAAAGTAACCTCAATTGACCGAAAAGGAAAATTCCTCATTTTCAATTTGGATAATGATTACCGGATTATCTTTCATCTCCGAATGGAGGGGAAGCTTTTCATCGTAGATAAAAACAATCACTCCCCTTCCCATCTCTCACTTTTTATTCCCTTTGAAAACGATAATAATGGCCTAGCTTTTTATGATGTCAGAAAATTCGGAGTGACTTATTATCTTCCAAAAGATGACGAAGGCCCTCTTGAGAAACTAGGAAAAGAACCATTCGATATTGATGATCCAAAATACCTACTCTCTCACTATCAGAAAACCAATAAACCAATAAAAGAAATGCTCTTGGATCAGACAATTATGTCTGGACTAGGAAATATCTATGCTGATGAGGTCTGCTTTGCCTGCCGGATTTCTCCTTTTATGAAAGCTAATCAGTTAACCGAGAAGAACTGTGAGGACATCCTGACTAATTCACGATTGATTCTCAACAAGTCTATTGAGAACCAAGGATCAACAGTTCGCTCTTATAAAGCTTCAGCCCATGTCTCAGGCAGTTTTCAGAATTTTCTGAAAGTCTATTCTCAGGATGGAAAAGAGTGTTCGGTCTGCCATAAAGTCAAAATTGAAAAGCGAAAACTATCAGGACGAGGAACATCATATTGTCCCTATTGTCAGAAAACAGGCATCAGCTTAGGAATCACTGGAAAAATTGCTTCTGGTAAAAGCCAAGTAACTAAATACTTCAAAGATGAAGGATATGTTACTTTCTCGGCAGACGAATGTGTTCATGAATTATACAGTAACCCTCTTTTCCTTAAAGAACTAGAAAAAGAATTTCCAATGATTTTTTCTCCGTCTTTGGATAAAAGAATCATTTCTGACTTGCTCATAAACGATAGTGTCTTCAAAAGAAAATACGAAACGTTCATTCATAGCAAAGTAAAAGAAAAGGCCAATCAATTCATTATAGAAAATGATGGAAAGAACAAGGCTTTGGAAATACCTCTTCTCTTCAAAGCCAAAATGGAGAATTTCTTCACCTATATCATTGGTTGTGAAACCAACAATCAAATAGAGCATCTTCTTCAACGTGGTGAGAAAGAAATCGAGAAGAAGCTAGCCTTCAATAATCTAAACAACTATGATAAAAACCGACATAAACTAGATTACATCATCAAGACTGACTCGACCTTGGAAGATCTCCGATCTAAAGTCAAATCGATTGTTGCCGATATAAATAATAAAACAAAATGAAAATAAAAAAAATTCTTAGTGTTTACTCATCGCAGCTTTGTTTTGCCGCTTCGTTACTCCTTTTTGTT
>Ga0172378_10000531_pt1 | contig 33622 bp, 25 predicted proteins | sample GrowelOW332metaG_FD_119755 | JGI IMG/M metagenome (GOLD analysis project Ga0172378, IMG submission 119755) | Groundwater microbial communities from an aquifer near a municipal landfill in Southern Ontario, Canada - Pumphouse #3_1 metaG | ecosystem: Environmental > Aquatic > Deep subsurface >...
GGATGTCCGTCCGGCAGCATCGGATGCCGTTACATCCGCCGTATACTTTCCGTCGGGAAGCGCCCAGCCGTTATACGTACCGGCACCGGCGTTGCTGTCATACTCGTTCAGCGAAATCTGCCATGTCTTTTTGCTCGATCCAAGCGCTGCTGCTTCTGCGTCGTATTTCTTTTCCGTATCAGTATCCGTAAGGACGACTTTTACCGAAATGACTCCTTCATCATCCGAACACGTTCCCGCAATAATAAAATGGCCGCGGATCACAACCGCTGCCGCCGGGTAGGTAATGGCGACTTTCGGTGCTTCCGTGTCTACCGCCTCTCCCAGTCCAACCTGGCATGATACAAGCGGAATAAGTGCGAATAAAAAGAAAACCGGCATAAGATATTTTGTATAGACGCGAGCTGACATAGTCATCCCCCTTTCTGTGCGTTCGGCACGTTACTTTTAAGAATTTGTATACACAGTCTTTTTCGGCAGAAACTACAGAGTTGAACAGACTTTTGGATTATATTATATCATATATACTGAAAAAGTCCAATTTATCTAACCTTAAAAATAATAGTAAATTTTTATTTATTTAGAAAAAAAGTGCCGGACGTACGCTTTTTGAATACCCCCGGCTGTATAATTTTTTTACAACATAAAAACAGGTTATATTCTTGTTTTTTCTACTTCGTCGTGCTGCTGCTGCAGAATGGCCATAACCCGGTCGACCGTCTTCTGTTTCGGATCGGAAACATCCGCAGGAAGTGCGTCAAGTATGTCTTTTCTGAATTTCTTACACTCAATAACGGGACCAGCCGTAAGCAGCAGTTTATCTTCTTCAACCAGATCCATAAGCATGTCTTCGGGATGATCCGGATTAATTCTGAGACAGTTTCCGTTGACTGACACAAGAATCATGACGTCGAACAGGCGCAGATAGCTGTCTATTTCCCGCAGTCCCTTTTTTGTTTCAGGTTTTCCGGGTCGGTAGCGGGTGCCGCTCGGGAATACCAGGATTACCTGTCCGCGTTTTTTGCAGTCGTCCATTGCATGCATGGCAGCCATATTGATTTTCCGGGCTTTTTTTTCTTCTTCAGATTTCTCTTCTTCAGATTGTGCAGAAGCTTCCGCTTTTGAAAGACTTCGTGTCGGATAAATCACGACTCGAGTGAACCCTTCGGCAAATGCACGTACATACGGGTTGTCCTCGTTGAGTTTCATACCTGCTATGGCGACGATACGTTTTCCAAAGTCTTTCTGCCAGTCTTCCTCACCGTGATCCATAAAATAGACGATCGCAGGAAGATCAAGATTGGTATAATGTTCCATAAGGACAAGGCCGTGCCTGCCTTCTTTTGTAACGGCATCGTAAAATGATTTAAAGTTTTCTATATTATTAAGACCGGAACCGGGAAGCAGATTTTCAGAAAGCAGCGGATCCATAAACCGCCTTGAATTCTGATTCGCTTCCTGATAAATATTTCCCTCGTTGATTTTTGCTGCTGCATGTGAAACTGATGCAAGCTGCGCAAAATATTTTCCGTATTTTTCTTTTAATGGAATTCCCATGTATAATCTCCTGAAAATGCAGTTTTATTTTATGTATGAAACGGTTATATGTCAACGCGTGTATATACCGGCATGTTGACGCAGTTTTTTACTAATATTATTGTATTTCCGGCAGATACAAATAAGATCAGGTTTGTACACAATTTACAGGGAGTAATTTATATGTCGCTTTCACTGCTGCAGGAAAATATTTCGAAGGCTCAGGAATACATTGCACGGAAAAAACCGCTGATGAAGTCGGCAAAGATGAGACAACGGTATCATTTTATGGCCGAAGAAGGCTGGCTGAATGATCCGAACGGACTTATCTGCTTCCGGGGCAAATACCATATGTTTTATCAGTATAATCCCTATGACTCTTTCTGGGGACCTATGCACTGGGGGCACGCTGTCAGCGTGGATCTTGTTCATTGGGACTATCTGCCGGTTGCGCTTGCACCGAGCGAATCGTATGACAATCACCGTTTTGGCGGCTGTTTTTCCGGAAGCGCAATAGTATATGAAGATAAGCTGTATCTGGTATATACCGGAACGGCAAATCATGGAAACGGTTTTGTGCAGACCCAGTGCCTTGCATACAGCGAAGACGGTATCACATTTGTCAAGGATGAGGAAAATCCTGTTCTGTCTGCTCCGGACGGATATGACCCCGCAAATTTCCGTGATCCGAAGGTATGGCGGCACGGTGATTTATTCTATCTGGTCTGCGGCGCAAAAAAGGACAATTTTGGCCATGCGCTGATTTTCAGTTCGAAGAACCTGCGTGAGTGGACGTTTCTTAATGTACTTGCTGAAAGCCGCGGCGAACTCGGGTACATGTGGGAATGTCCCGATTTTTTCCCGATAGGCGATAAATACGTGTTGCTGTTTTCACCGATGGGTGTACGGGAACGAAAAACCGTTTACCTTGTCGGTGACATGAATTACAATACAGGAAAATTTTTTTACACAACTATAGGTGAGGTTGACTGGGGATTTGACTACTATGCGCCGCAGTCGTTTCCGGACAACAAAGGCCGCCGTCTGATCGTGGGCTGGGCGAATGCCTGGGACTGGATGCCCTGGTGGAAGGACTGGGGTCCGACGTATAAGGAGGGCTGGTGCGGTTCGTTTGGTATTCCCAGAGAAGTAAAGCTGTGTCCGGACAATACCCTTCAGTTCGTACCCGTTGAAGAGCTGAATCTTCTGCGCAAAGAAAAGACGTGTGAGTCCGGTCTTACGCTTTCGCCGGACGCGGGACCGCATTCCATAACTGCAGGCGACGGTGTTTCCTTTGAGGTCCGTCTGACAATTGACTTAAAACGTACGGCGGCAAAACATTTTGATCTGGTCCTTCGTGCGTCCGGACAGAAAAAGACTGTCGTACGTTTTGATCTGGAACACGCGGTGCTGTCTGTTGACCGGAATGATGCCGATGGCTGGAGCCGCGGTATTTCCCGCAGTCCGCTCCGCCTTCTCGACGATAAAACTCTTGACATATGCGTTTATTCGGATCAAAGTTCGGTCGAACTGTTTACTGATAATTTTCAGACCGTCCATTCGATGAATATTTTTGCGGGAAACGGTCAGAATGGAAATTATCTGGTACCTGGAGACGGAGTTCTGTCCGTACGGAATCTTGCCGCGTGGGGCCTTGAAACAGTAATGAGATAAAAGTTTTATGAAAAAGGAATTTGATGTAATCGCACTCGGTGAGTTGTTGATAGATTTTACTATGATGCTGAACGAAGACGACATCGACGCGGATCTGTTCCGGAATGCAACGAGAAAGGGTGCCCTGCGTGTCATGCCGGAACGGAGTGAAATCGAGTCGTTCCCCGGTTCTTCGTCGGTATCTTTTCAGCGTTTTTTATAGAAAAACTTTTCTGCGGAAAAATTTGTACCACATGGTATAAACGTGCGTTTCAGTCTATACTGCACTTATGGTAATGGCTGTTCCGGATTTTATACTGTTTGCAGTTGTAAGCGTTGTAACGGTATATCTGCCGCTTTTTCTGCGCGTTTCTGGATATACGACGACACAGACAGGCCTGCTGCTTGCTGTTTTTAATGCAGCCGGTATTATAATTCCGCTGCTTGTTACACCAGTTATGTCCCGCGCAAAACGGCTGGCTCCGGTTCTCCTTATCATTGCCGCAGGGATGGCCGTTATGCCGGTACCGCTGTTTCACTGGCACAGTTTTGCGGTTACGGCTTCACTGCTTGCTCTGTATGCAGCATTCTACCGCAGTGCAATCCCTGTGTGCGACACGATGATAAACAGTGCACTCGGCATACACCGGGAACAATACGGATATGTACGGGTATTTGGCAGTATTGGTTTTGTTATAATGAGCCTTATTCTTCAGCATTTCATTGTACTTGAAAAAAGCACACTGCTAGAAATGACTGCATGGATGAGTATTCCTGCCGTACTTCTCGCTTTTACGGTACTGCCGTTTACGGTGAAAAAAAAATTGAAGCAGGAAAATGCCGCTGTCACTAAAAAACCGGAAACAGAAAAATTCGGGAAAATAATTGCCTCATTCGGTTCAGGTTATTTTCTTATACTGTTTGTTATATTCATGCAGTATATGGGTATGGTTCCGGCCAACCAGTTTTTATCGCTTTATTTAAATGATTCTCTCAAAAGCAATACATCCGGTTTTATGTGGGCTCTTAATGCGCTCTGCGAAATTCCATTCATGTTTCTAAGCGGCCGTTTTATCCGCAGATATGGTCCTATGCGGCTTATTTTTATATGTACTGCGGCAGTATCGGTACGAATGGCGTTTTATGCATGTATTCCGAATCTTGCCGGTGTCGTCCTCGGCCAGATAATGCACAGCCTGACATTCGGACTGTTCTATCCCAGCTGCATCACCTGGTGTGCGCAGTCCGCACACACCAGCCGGAGTGTTGTTATAAGTATGACACTGTTCACTGTCGCGGGAAGTCTTGCAAACGTGATCGGTTCGTCGCTTGGCGGGTGGCTTATAGATACGGCGGGCTACCGGAGTATGTTCTGTATATTCGGACTTATGCCTCTGGCGGGGCTTGCGGCATATGGTCTGCTGAAACAGAAATAAATACAGGGCAGGCTGATTGTCGATATATAAAAACCCTGATAAAATAGAGCGTATGAGCAACATAAAACAAATTACACCATATATTTCCGTTATTCATTCCGATATATGTAATCATCCGCTGTTTGAAGGATACTGGCCTATTCCTGACGGCGTCACGCTTAATTCATATTTTGTACGCGGCAAAAAAACTGCTCTTATTGATCTTACTGCCGACTGGGAGGAAGCGGTTGCACATTTGAAAGAACAGCTTGCGGAAATCGAAGGCAGCGGTACGATCAATTATCTTATTCTGAACCATCTTGAACCTGATCACACCGGGTATATGCAGCAGTTTGTAAAACAGAATCCCAATGTGGAGATTATCGCGACGGCGAAAGGATGTGCGCTTGTTAAGAATTTTCTTAAAGCAACAGAATGTAACCCTTCGCTTAAAATACGTGAAGTAAAAACAGGTGATACGCTTGATCTCGGTGGTGCAGTCCTTTCGTTTTATGAAATACCGAACGTTCACTGGCCGGAAACTATGTGTACGTTCAACGCAGCATCCGGAACGCTTTTCAGCTGTGATGCATTCGGCGGATACGGAAAAACCGGTGAACGTATTTTTGACGACGAATTCACGACGAAAGAACTAGAATATTACAGAAATGAAAGTCTTCGCTATTATGCAACAATTGTCGCAAGTTTCAGTCTGTTCGTAAAACAGGCAGTAAAAAAATTAACGGATGCAGGGCTTGTCATAAAAACAGTAGCACCAAGCCATGGACTTATCTGGCGCACCCATCCTGAAACAATCATTGCTGATTACGTAAAATATGCCGGCTATAATACAGGGGGTACATGCGAACATGAAATATGTATCATTTGTGCTTCAATGTACGGTAATACGAAAAAAGGCGCAGAAGCTGTGGCACGCGGAATAAAAAAAGCGGATCCGTCTATAACGATTGATTTCCTTGAAATTCCCGAGACGGATGAATCGCATGTTCTGGCTGCCGCATATCGTTCTGCCGGTGTTGTAATTGCGGCTCCGACATATGAATATAAACTGTTTCCGGCTATGGTTCAGATTCTTGATTTGTTCAACCGGAAGCATTACACCGGGAAAAAAGCTCTGCGGATAGGAAGCTGGGGATGGATAGGCGGCGGCCGTAAGGAATACGATGCACTTTCAGAACCGTTAAAATGGGATCAGATTGAACAATACGAATGGCAGGGGACGCCTGCTCAGACAGATATTGATGCACTTGAAGCAAAAGGTAGAGAACTTGCCGGTAAGATATTACCTGCATAAACAAGTCTGAAAATGCACTGTAGATTTTTGTGGCGGAATAGTAATTTCCTGTATATAATACAGGTATCATGATTAACCAGGAAATTGAAGAAATAACACTTGGAGAAATCGACAGCGCATTGCGAATCTGCCTCAGCACTATACGCAGAAATGTGCAGCAGTTCCGGGGAACATTTTTAAATCAGACTGCTGAAAATGGAATCTACGACGAAAGTACTTCAATTCAGCAGTTGAGCGGACTTTGGCCGGGGGAAATGTGGCTTGCTTTCGGTCTTACTTCGGAAAACAGCTTCCGTGAAAACGCTGATAAACTCCTTCCGTATTTTTCCGGATACGCTGCAGAAATGAAAAACGGATCCGTAGAAAATGCCGGATTTCTTTTTTCGCCTTCATGTGTTCATTCCTGGAAGAGTATAAAAAACAAATCAGCACAGAAAACTGCTCTGCAGGCCGCCGGCGCGCTTGCAGAGTATTATCGCCCGAAAGGACAGTTTATACAGATGACGGGAAAAAACGGACAGCCATGCTGTTATTGTTTTTCGCTTGAAAGTCTTATGTCGCTTCCGCTGCTTTTCTGGGCTGGGAGCGAAGATACCCGGCAGCAGTACCGGGATGCTGCTGAAAACCATTTTAACACTGTCATAAATAATTGTATAACGGAAAGCGGAGTCGTTTTTGAAAAATTTTTCATGAATCCGGTGGACGGGCAGCCTGTTGCCGGTTCTTCAAATTCTGAATATACGGGTCAGTCTTTACAGGCGTATATTCAGGCAGAGGCGTTACTCGGCATCGCTCTTTGTTACCGGTACAACAGACAGAATGATTATATAAAAAGTTTCCGCCGTCTGCTTTCGTTTTTTAAGTCACGCCTTCCGCCTGATATGATTCCGTACTGGGATATGAATATTCAATCCGGTGACGAAAACAGTCGTGATACGGCAGCTGCGGCAATTGCAGCATGTGCGCTGATACAAATGTCGGAAAATTACTGTCCGGACGTTTCCGATGATGAAACTCTTTCCTGGCGCCGTAACGCAAAACGCATTATGAAAGAACTGACAGGCAGGTATGCTGTACGTGATTCTGAAAAAAGCAACGGACTGCTGTATGCGGGTTCCACACGAAGTAAAAAACAGTGTACACTGCGGGGTGACTACTTCTATCTGGAAGCCTTATGCCGGCTGAGAAGTCCTCATTTTATTAACTGCTGGTAACAGGGAGATATAATCCGATGGGAAAGACTACTGACGTATTAAAAGAGTACCGGTATGACGGTGAAAAAAAACTGAACTTGAACAAAGTCGTACATGATTCAGGAGGCCGCGAAAAGGAAAAAGACGGACTCATGAAGCAAACAGAGCAGAATCTGCTTGAAATCGACGAACTGCAGGAAAAATTATATGCAGACACAAAGGAATCCGTACTGATTGTCCTGCAGGCACTTGATGCTGCAGGAAAGGACAGTACCATAAAACATGTTATGTCGATCGTAAATCCGCAGAGCATAGATGTATTCAGTTTTAAAACGCCGAATACTGAAGAAGCTGCTCATGATTTTCTCTGGCGTTATCATAAACGTCTTCCTCAGCGCGGTAAAATGTGTATTTTCAACCGTTCATACTATGAAGAAGTTCTCGTCGTAAAAGTTCACGAATTCTGGAAAAGTTATAAAATGCCGGAACGGACAATCAACGACGATTACATCAGACAAAAATACAGAGATATTACTGCATGGGAAAAGTACCTGTACGGGAACGGTTACCGTATCGTCAAAATTTTCCTTAATTTGTCGAAAGACGAACAGAAAAAACGGTTTCTTGAGCGTATAGACCGTCCGGAAAAAAACTGGAAATTCAGTGCAAATGATATACAGGAACGGGCTTACTGGGATAAATATCAGGAAGCATTCGAAGATGCAGTCAACGAAACATCCACGCAGGACTGCCCGTGGTATGTTGTTCCTGCCGACCAGAAATGGTATACACGGTATCTTGTGTCGGAAATTCTGGTAGAAACGCTCCGCGATATTAATCCGCAGTTTCCGGAAATGTCACCTGAAGGAACAGCTCAGCTGGCAGAATGCAAAAAACAGCTTGAAGCAGAATAATAAGACAGACAGACATGTGTTTGTATGTACTACAGCCATGTCTGATCTGTACCATGCTGTCTTATTTTACCGTCTCCCAGAGCATCATGTTGTCTTCAAACCGCACTGAAATTCTCCCTGAATCCTTTAACCATGCCAGATAGGACTTTACAGTACTCCCTGCAAGGACGTACTGTTCCGGTGTCATGGTTAAACCGTATGCACGGAATAACTGCTGCAGAATATGCTCAAAGCAGGAAGGTTTTTCGCAGAGTACTGTTATTTTTTCTGCAATCTCGTAAACTTTGTCTATGTTAGTCTGCGCGAGAGGTGCAATATCATTCGTTGCAGCAGCATGCGCCGGAACAAACACTGCCGCTGTAAGCGTTTTCACTTTCTTCAGTGTTGAAAGGTACGCTTCTACGTCGTAAACAAACCCTATCTGATACTTTTCAAGCGTCTCTCTGCTGGAAAGACAGTCTGCAAGATATACAACATTATCAGGATCGCGGTATCCGGCCATATCGAAAAAATGACCGGGAAGATTAATAATTTCAAATCCGGCAGGCAGCACTGATTCAGTAAGATACTCCGCGTCGCTTTCCTGAGCCATCAGAAATTTATGCCGGAGATCTTCAGGCGGGAAACCGCCGTAAAGAAAAGACGGTTCAAGAAGAGGATGTCTGGTAAAGTCGCATTCGATTCCCGGCGCGTATATTCTGCATCCGGTCTGCCCCTGCAGATATTTGTTACCACCGATATGGTCGGCATTGGAATGAGTATTAAAAATCGTTTTCAGCTGCCAGCCGTGCTGTTCAAGAATCTGTCTGACTTTTCTGCCTGCATCTTTATCGCTGCCACTGTCTATAAGACAGACATCTGTGCTGTTTTCCGCATATAAACCAATTTTTGCCGGACAATCGATATAATAACTGTGTTTACCCACCTGGATTAATTCATACATATTAATTCTCGTATGTTTTAAGAATATTTTCTGCGGTAACAAGTCTGCTCTGACGCAGATCCATCGCCTGTTTTTCTATATAACGGTGCGCCTGTGGTTCTGTCATGTTCAGATACTGAATCAGAATGCACTTCGCACGGTCTACGAGTCTGATTTCTTCAATTTTCTTCTGAAGTTTCTGATTCTCATTTTCAAGCGACATAACTCTGCGCCGGCTTGCTATAAGAAGTTTTACTGCCTGATAAAAAAAATCCGGACTAACAGGTTTTGGCAGCACAAAGACACCTGCATCCTCAACGTTTTCGCTGATATCAGCAAGGATATTGCTGCTCACGATAAGAATAATACCCGCATCGGTCTGTTCGGATGCATAAAGCGCAAAATCGTCTCCGAGTTCGTCGGGAAGAGGTGAATCGATTATTATTAAATCAAACGTGTTGTCAATAAGATCCCGTCTCGCTTCTGCACAGTTCTGCGTTGTTGTAATACGTGAAAACGTACCGACATTAAGCATATCGGAAATAATTCCCAGAGTAGTATTTGTATTGGAAACAATCAGAACACTGTCCATGATTTATTCGTCAGCTTCTCCGCCTGCATCCACAAATGCATTTACTGTTACTTCCGGCAGGACAGTTTTTACAAAACTGCTTGCCTCCGTAAGCTTAAGAGCCTCAGCAAACGACTTCGGCAGCATCTCTACCCCCTGAATTTCTGCCGGCCTTGCTTTAAACATATTCATGTCCATAGCAGGCGGAAGCGGACGTTTTTCCTTTATTCCTTCAAATCCGGCGCTGATAATCAGTGCAAGTGCAGCATACTGATTGCAGGAAGGATCCGGGGAACGCAACTCCATACGGCGGCGTTCTTTTTCAGCAGCAGGAAGCCGTATGAGCTGGCTGCGGTTCCTGCTGCTCCAGCTTACGTACAAAGGAGCCTCATATGAACCAAAACGTTCATATGAGGATCTGAGCGGATTAAGGAACGCTGTTATTTCTTTGATCCGGTACAAAATACCCGCCATGAACGATTCTGCATCAGGAGGAAGTTCATCATCCGAAAAAATATTTTTCCCGTTTTTTTCAAGAGACACATTTATATGAAGTCCGCTTCCGGCTTTACCGGCAAGCGGCTTTGGAAGGAAATTCGCATATAAACCGTTGCGTGCCGCAATAGTCTTAACGACAGTCTTGAATGTACCAAGATTATCCGCAGCCTGCAGCGGATAACTGTATTTAAAATCAACTTCGTGCTGTCCAGGGCCTGTTTCATGATGAGATGATTCCGGCTGTATACCCATCTGTTCAAGTGTAAGGCAGATGTCGCGGCGTATGTTTTCTCCTTTGTCCCGGGGTGCAAGATCGCAGTATCCTGCATTATCATGTGGAATAAGTGTCGGATCACCTTTTTCATCTGCCTGAAAAAGATAAAATTCGCATTCTGTCCCGATTTTTATATCATAACCGGCTTTCCGGGCATTTGTTACAACATTCTGAAGAATATAACGCATATCCCCTTCGAACGGAGTCCCGTCAAGATAACGGATATTGCAGAAAAAACGGACAACACGTCCGTGCTGCGGACGCCACGGAAGGACAGAAAGTGTAGACGGATCAGGAACTATAAACAAATCGCTTCTGTCCACTTCAAGGAATCCTTTTACAGCGCTTGCATCAAACGATATACCGGTTTTAAAAGCACGTTCAAGTTCATTCGGTTGAATAGAAATACTTTTAATTGTACCGAAAATATCGGTAAAAAATAATTTAATAAATTTTACATCATTCTCTGCAATGTACTGCAGTATTTCACTTTCCGTATACAGCATTATATCACCTCATAAAATATATTACCCAGAATGCTCCAGTTCCCGCAATTTGCGTATGCAAATTGCGATCTTGAAAAAAGTACATGGATGTACTTTTTCAACGCCTATTCCACAGTAACGCTCTTTGCAAGATTACGCGGTTTATCAGGATCATTTCCCCGCAATACCGCACAGTAATACGCAAATAACTGAGCAGGAATGATCGACAGCATAGAAGCAAATATTTCACTTACTTCAGGAATATGAAACACAACATCAGCCTGTGTGTTGAAATTCCCGCCTTCATCCTGCGTTATAACCATCGTTGCTGCACCGCGGGTCTTTACTTCCACTATATTTGAGCCTATTTTTTCATACAGCTCGGGCATAGTTGCGACAGCAACAACAAGCGTATCTGTATCAACAAGGGCAATCGGTCCATGTTTAAGTTCACCGGCCGCAAACGCTTCACTGTGCATATAGCTTACTTCCTTAAGCTTAAGTGCACACTCAAGGCTCGTCGCAGCATCAAACTGTCTGCCGATGAAGAAAATTTTCCCCTTATTAAACTGCTCGGACGCAAATTTCTGTATGACTGATTTATCGTCAAGAATCCTCTGAACTTTTTCCGGAATGCATTCCAGTTCTGCAAGCATCGATCTGTAATCATCGTCCGTAACCGTTCCCCGGATCTTTGCAGCCTTAAGAGCAAGCAGGTTTAAACACATAAGCTGCGTTGTATAGGCTTTTGTTGAAGCAACGGCAATTTCAGGTCCGGCCCACGTATAAATGACTTCATCAGCCTCGCGGGAAACTGTTGAACCGACACAGTTCGTAATTGCTATAACCTTAACGCCTGCTGATTTAGCAAGACGCAGTGCCGCAAGTGTATCCGCAGTTTCACCCGACTGGCTTATGACAATAAAAATATCGTCTTTATGAATAATAGGATTCCGGTAACGGAATTCAGAAGCAACATCGACATCAACCTGAAGCCGGGCTAATTTTTCAAAAGCATACTTAGCTACAACTCCTGCATGGTATGCTGTGCCGCATGCCGTAATGATGATCCGCTGTGCTGTTCTCCATTCATCACCGAACGAAACTTCATCGAATTTAATATCGGATACTGTGCCGTTTCCGTCTTTTTCAAGACGCGGACGCATTGTATCGGTAAGAGCCTTCGTCTGTTCATGAATTTCTTTGAGCATAAAATGGGGATATCCACCCTTCTCTGCAGCAGAAACATCCCAGTCAACGTGATACGGATCGCGGATAATTTTTTCACCGGTTTTTGATTTGAACAAATCAACATGGTCAGTATACAGAACAGCCATTTCATTCTGGTCAAGAAAATACACTTCGCGGGTATGCTCAAGTAAAGCAGGTACATCCGATGCGATGAAGTTTTCGCCCTTACCAAGTCCGACTACAAGAGGACATTCCTTACGTGCGCATATAATGCGGTCCGGATAATCGCTGCAGATAACAGCAAGTGCATACGAACCTTCCAGCCTGCTCAGTGTTGCAAGGACTGCCTGAAACAGATCTCCGCTCTGTTCATAGTTATAGTTAATAAGATGGGCAATAACTTCGGTATCTGTCTGACTGCGGAATACAACGTTCTGAGTCTGGAGCCAGGCCTTCAGTTTTGCATAATTTTCAATAATCCCGTTATGAACAACAGCAATTGTTCCTGAAACATTCGTCTGCGGATGCGCATTTATATCACTCGGTTCGCCATGCGTTGCCCAGCGGGTATGACCGATTCCTATGGACCCTTTTATTGTCTCACCTGCAATCAGCTGTTCAAGAACTTTGAGTGCGCCTTTCGCTTTCCGCACAAGTATATTTTCACCGTCAAGAATTGCGATCCCTGCCGAATCATACCCTCGATACTCAAGCTTCTTCAAAGAACTAATAAGAATGGGTGTAGCCTGCTTATTTCCAACATATCCTACAATTCCGCACATAAATCACCTCTGATTACAATATCTGATAAGTTTATAATATTGTAAAATGTCATTCAAGTAGAAAATACGTCTTCATTATGATATAACATTACTATGAGCAAAAAAACCAACAAAAAGACTGCTGCCGTACGGACGGCAGCTCAAGAAATATCCTCTAAAAAGCTGCTGCTCATTGCAGTCATAATTGCTGCGGTGGCAATCATGACTGCCTCTGTTTTAGTAATCGGTATGCATCTCCGGAAACCGGTTGCGGCATTCTATGGGCTGCCAGAATCGACACAAAGGGCAATCAGTTCCGAACTGGCTGATTTTACTATTATTACGTACAATGCTTCAAAACCACTTGATACTCAGCTGAAATACGGTAAAAAAGCCGATATTCTTTTTACTTCCGGCGGCAAGGCTGTTTCAGCTGCAGTTCTGACAGTAGAAAAAAATAAAGCAGCGCTGCCTCATGCTGTTCTCGACGGGATGATAAGTTCCGCACGCATGGCTGCACCCATCAATACAGAAGGTGCTGTACTTGCCGTGCCGATATTGATTAATAATTATGAGATTGACATCAACAGGTCATTAATGAGGGATTCCGGTTACGCATCGCTTGATTCATGGGCGGATATAGATAAATTTGCACGAAGCATGCACGGAAAAATAACAGCCCCGGTTATAATGGCCGGAGGGGATGACCGCGAACTTATTAATATCACCGGTGCACTCTGTGAAGCACTGCAGGTAAAAGCTGCATGGGACAATATCGTTTTAAAAATAAGGGAATCAATTGCAGCAGGTAAAGATACAGAAATGGATTTTGAGTCTGTTATATCCGGTTTATGCAGTTCGCAGGAATCTCCGCTGTACATGACTGACCGGATGCTTTCCAGCTGGTACAAAGACGGCATACTGTATCCGGAAATTTTTCATATGAAAATTTCTGATGTAAAATCCTTTATGGAAAACGGGTTCTGCGCAATTTCATTTCTGACACTTACACAACATAGAACTATCGCACCGCAGAACATCAACAACTATGATTCACAATACTATCCGTCGTCTCCCGATGCTTCTGCCAGAAATTTTACATCGCCTCTGATTTTTATCATACCCCTGCGCAAAAACAAACAGGGAACATATATAATTAAGGCTTTTGCAAAAGACAAACAGGAAAAAATAAGCCGCGCCACAGGACTTGCTCCGGTACAGGCAGACAGCCGTGTACCGGACAGGCAGGCAGATGACGTACGTTACTGGGTTGCCGCTTCTGGTGTACCCCTGCCGGGGCTTGCAGACGCTGCATTCAGCGACGATTCGGTTCGTACTGATTTTGCACGGGCACTTCGTTCCCAGATAATGTACAAATAACCAGAGACCCTTACTATCAGCGCAATTATTTTCCGACACAAAAGTGACTGAAAATACTGCCAAGAACATCGTCCGGAGTTACCTCCCCGGTAACTTCGCCGAGAGATTCAAGTGCATCTTCCAAATCCTGCACTACCGCATCAAGCGTATAATTTTCATCGGCACTGACAAGTGAATGTTTTACACTCTCAAGTGCATCCTCGACGGCCGCTTTCTGACGGGCAGAACCAAGTCCCGCCTGAATACGTTCTGTATCCATCCCGTCAGTCAGAATGCTCTTTACCGATTTCAGCAAATCGGTAATACCGGCACCGCTTTTTGCACTTACATATACTTCTGTCTTAAAACAGCTTATACGTTTCTTCTGCCCGGCTGTAAGCATTTTCCGCCCGCCGGATTTATCGCATTTATTCCAGACGACGACGACCGGTTCTCTGCACTGCAAAAGGAACTTTTCGTCGTCACTGGAAAGTCCGCAGTCTGTGTCTATAATATAGAGTACAATATCAGCATCGGTAGTAAGTGAATGTGTAAGTTCCACCCCCTGTTTTTCAACAACATCCGTCGTTTCGCGGAGTCCGGCAGTATCGAACAGGCGCACCGGAATGCCGTCAAAGCTTGCCCAGCTTTCAAGCCAGTCGCGCGTTGTTCCCGGAACGGCAGAAACAATCGCACGGTCTTCCTTCAGTATCGCATTGAACAAACTTGATTTTCCGGCATTTGTTCTTCCACAGAGAACAACCCGTGCACCGTCCTGATATAATTTTTCACTTTTCCATGAATCGGCAAGAATCTGAAGAGAAACAACAGCCTTTTCAATATCGGCGCGGTCAAATGTATTCGATATTGTTTCTTCGTCCTCCGGATATTCAACTTCCACTTCTACGGCCGCAAGCGTATCGATTAATAATTTTTTAATCGAATCGATTTCTTCGTACAGAGATCCGGCAAGCCGGCCGGCGGCACGTCCTCTTGACACATCTGTACGACTGTCGATAATTTCGCGTACAGCCTCGGCTTTCGTCAAATCCGTTTTTCCGTTGATATATGCACGGAATGTAAATTCGCCGTGTTCTGCCTGTCGGAATCCGTGGGCAAGCAGCAGTTTATGTACAGCAGTCACGACAGACGGCCCTCCGTGACATGAAATTTCAACCATATCTTCGCCGGTAAAACTCTTTGGTGCACGAAATACAGAAACAAGCACTTCATCAATCCGTTTGGTATCGTCCATAAGCCAGCCGTACACGATGGTATAACCGGCTGCTTTGTTCAGCGCTGCCGGCCGGGAAAATACTTTCCCGACCAGTTCAATACATCCCTTACCGGAAGTTCGTACTATACCGAGCGCTGCCGGAGAAAGCGCTGTTGCAATTGCGGCAATCGGTTCATCAGGAGTATATTTTTCCGACATAGATTTTCTGTGTTACCTCGTATGAGAAAATGGTACCATTAAAAATGGTGTATACACACCAGTACCTGCAGTATTCCGCTTATCCTGTTGAAGTATGCTGTCGAGCACAGAAAGCGTTTCATCTGTAAACGGAGGCTTTACAGCCGTTCCGATCGCAGGCTTACGATATTTTGCCGCAGCTTCGGGAGCAGTACCCGGATACTTTGATTCAGCAGTAATGTCCGGCTGCAGGTAATCATAATCACCTGCGTTGTTCCAGTATAAATATCCGCGGTTAACAGAATCGCGTACTCCGAAAATTTCTTTCTGAATATAATCAGGTCCATAATACTGACGATCATAACTTACATTCAATTTAAAATCCTGCACCCAGGGACGTGCTATAGCCCGGTTACGCGTCATAACCGTCGTACGGTATGTTCCGTAAAAATAAATCCGGTACGGACGGTCAGGATACGGCGGACAATTCATGAATTCCTGTTCAAAATGGCTTGGATAAAACATCGGAGAAATAACGTCGACGTATTCAGCAAGCATTTCTGCATCCTGCCCGGTACGCGTTCCGCTGCGGTACCATCCGTTTGCACCGTAAATATCGATTCCAATCGGTACGTCAAGATTTCTGCGGGCATACGACAAAAAAGAAATAAGCGCGCTTTCTTTACTCATACCCGGACTGTACCAGCGGAACACAGCTTTTTTAAGGTTCAAACCGTCTGTCGGGAACCGTATATAGTCAAACTGGATTTCATCAAATCCCCGGGAAACGAGTTCTTTTGCTATCGCAATATTATATTCCCACACTTCCGGTGAATACGGATCCACCCAGTTTTCGTCGTAATAATTTACTGTCGAACCGGTTATTTCGCCGGTCGTATCATCCTTTACAGTATCATATGACTTTATGCCGGTCCACGGTGCATTCGTTGAATTATCCCACACAGCATATCTTCCGTCATCATATTTTGACAAATTCTTATCTTTGAATACAACAATGCGGGCGATAAGATACACATTATCTTTTTTGAACTCCGAAACAAAATGATCAAGATTTACCGCATACTGCGACGTACGGCCTTTCTGCATAACAAGCGGATCGTGTGTATCATACCGTAAAAATCCGTAATCGTCTTTCATGTCTATGACCAGAGCATTCAAATTATTGCTTTTTATTATTTTCCGGAATTTATCTATTCCTGCCTGTTCTCTGCACTGATAAGCCGAGACATATATACACTTTCTGCCGTTCGCCTTAACTGCATAGGTGGTATTGATTGTTCCTGGATACAGCAGCCACAATTCATTAAGCAGAATACCTTTGGAAAATCCGCTTCTACTCTGCGGAATCCATGTCGCATTAACTGTTCCCGGTACACATGACAGATCACGCTTCCACTGTTTAAAATTAACCGGAACTCCGGGACTCGTAAGAGTATTGACATCCAGAGAACCAAGCGTTTCATTCTGCATAAAAATGAGCGTACCATCTATATCAGTTAAACCGTCGATTGTCCCGCTTGGCTGATCACCACTGTATATGCATATTGCAGCTTTTTTATCCCAGTCGAATTTATATATGTACGGTAAAAATGTTTGTGAAAAATACAGTTCTATATATTTCGTACCGTCTGCCCGGGTTCTGAGCATAGGATAAATATCAGCAATTTCATCCGTAGATGTAAGTGAATTCATGATTTTTATACCACTCGAAACGTCGATCCAGCGGGCATCTTTTTCGTCGGGCAGCATATATGAAAGCCCGAAAATAGGGTGAGACAGAAAAACCGCAAGCTCTCCGTCCGGCATAGTTGCAGCTGCGACAGCTTTCATTCCCGGAGTAGCCTCGCTTGTCGAACCAAGCGAAGTCCATTTCCTTCCGCCGTCACGGGTAATGTATACGCTGTTTTCCGTTGCAGTTACAAGGCAAAGTTGATTCATCGGATCAGCACACAGATCTCTGAGCATTGCAATCTGTTTTACAAAAGTCGTTGTTTTGCCGTCATATTGCTTTATCGTTAAGAATGAAAGCCCTTCATTGCGAAGCTCAAAATGAGTAAGATCTTCACTGTATAAAATTCCCTCCGAAGTACGAAAATACCAGCATTCCTTGAGCTTCCCGTCATTACGGGAAACGACTGTACGGAGAATCTGTTCGACTTTTCCGGCAGTCCATAAAGGAACTGCAATATTATTGTCTGAAATCCGATACAGTCCCTTGTCCGAACCGGCAATAAAAAACGGACTTTCCCTTGAAATATCGACGGAACCAACAATTGTTTCAGGGAGTTTGTATAAAGGTTTCATATCCTGAGCATATACTTTATCAGGAGCAAAAAACAACAAGGATAAGATAAAAAGCAAAACTGTCATGCTTCGATTATCGGCAAAATTCCTGTAAAGTTTATATGATAGATTCAAGTGCCTCTACGACATCAGGATCATACATATCCGGCTCCTCCTTAAGCTTTACAATAGCCGTTTCTTTATCGTTAATTTCGTGATAACTGCGTTTACTTGAAAGAGAGATATAACTTTCCGCAACACGTATAAGACGTGCAATCTGCGGTATCGCTTCTCCTTTCAGACCATCCGGATATCCGGATCCGTCCATATTTTCGTGATGTTTATTTGCAGCATCCGAAAACACTTCCCAGTACCGCTTAGGCACAAACTGAAGGTATTTATCCGCCAAGTTTACATGTTGTCTTAATTGTAAACGTTCTTCATCTGTAAGCGTCTCGGCAGAAAGCAGCTCCTGATTTACGGCGAGAAAGCCTGCATCGTACACCATCGACGCACAGAAGAAAACCATCGCCTCCCGCTGTCTGAGTCCAAGTGCCATAGCGAGTTTATAAACAAGTTCACTTACATTTTTCGAATTGTTCTTACGGTTTGTCGCCTGATCAATTTTTGTTCCCAGGTCTTCACATTTTGCAGCAAGATCGCGCATTTCCGTTTTTTCTTCCGACGTTTCTTCCGGTTCAGGAAGTGCATCCATACCCCAGCGGGAACTTCCTGCAGATTTCAGACCGTTTCCCCCATATAAATCGGTTACACCTCCGAGCATAAGTTTGTTCGTCTGATTCTGATTCTGTGCAAGAAGTTTGAATGCCTCTACGTACTGCTGCTGCTGCATCTGCTGATGCCGGAATCCCGCATGAGCAATAACAATTATAATAAGAATTACAACCATAATAGACGCTGCAATAACGAATATCGCAATCATCATTATGTGGCTTGTATTCTTTGATTCCTGAGCAGAAGCAGTAAGACCGGAATTCAGGTTCTGCATTCCGGTATCAAGTTTATTGATAAGTTCCACCTGATTTTTACTTACTTCTTTCTGCTGTTCCTTTATCATAGTCTGCTGCTGATCGAATCTTTTTTGTTCGTCTGTGCGGGCCGCTTTTTGTTCCTCCAGCTGTGCGTTCATCTGCGCCTTCTGCTGATTATCTTTTGCCTGCTGCTCTTCGGCCTCTATCTGGGCAATAAGTTTTTTTATAGTATTATTTTCTACATCGGGAAACTGCTCGATACTCGATTTAACATCAACAAGATCAATGTAATCTTTGTTTTTCCTGATTGCCTGCAGTTTCTTCGTATATATTGACTGTGCAACGTAAATAATATTTGCAGGGATGCCGTTCTGTTTTGTAAGCGTCATTGCCTGATTTACATATTTATACGCGCCTGTTACATTGCCGCTTTCATATGCATCGTTCGCTTTATCAAGATATTTCCCAGCCAGTTCCGCAGTTGAAGCAAATATTTGAGCAGTAAGGATAAAACCTAAAAATATTTTCCACAGCAGTTTTTTATTTTGTAACATTTTCAACTCCAATTGCAAAAATTATACCGGCATGATTCTCTATGCCTTCATTTTTTATGTACAGACTATCATTTAATCCAACATTAAATTTAAGCTTTATCCGCTCCAAATCCGCAATCGGCAAAGCAATATTGAACCCGGTCCCCATTGCAGAATTGATATCCTTATAGAACAAATGCCCGGGATAATAATCATAAAAACCGGAAAGTACCATATTCCCAAGGTTTACATGGCTGAATCCGACCCCTGCAAAAGGCGTTAAAAAACTTCCCTGTAGTACGGTTACTGATCCCGAGGCAGCGGTCACCAGACTTGCAAATCCGGCACGAAGGAAAATTTTTTTATTGAAACCGACAAAACTCATTTTCGGGGCCAGTTTGACAGATCCCAGCATTGTCTTATCATCATTATACAACGGCAGAATGATTCCTTCTGCTGAAAAATCAAGACCAAATACATATTTCTGCTGCATTTCATATTCATATGTAAACGCAGCAGACAACCCGTACCGCAGAGAACTGTAATCATCCGGAGTTTCGGAAATAAGCGTAAAACCTGCAAGTCCAAAACATGCATTCCAATATGCAGAAGAATATTTTTCTTCTTTTCCTGTAATATACACTGATTTTCCTGCAGCGGTCTTTGCAGTTTGAAATTCTTTATCAGCTTTTGTCCGCTGTGCTTCTTTTTCACGCTCTATGCGTTCATTTTCGGCAATTCTCTTTGCTTCCTGCTGTTTTTCATATGCTTCCTGTTTTTCAAGTGAATCCTGAATTTCCGCATACATTTCCACAGCTTCCGTATTTTCAAGATTATTGTCTATAACGACAAGTATCGTCTGCTCTGCAAATTTAAAATCATTTGAAATAACAAGTCTGCGTATTTTTTTCATGGTATACGCTTCAATCAAATCATAATTACTGTTCTCCTGTTCTCCATGTAAGACAGTATCAAGTTCTATATCTGAATGGTTAATAAAAGCCGCATCGACCTGTTTATATGCTCCGCTTATTGAACTGTCGACTGCGGACATCGGAATAACTCCCCATCCTGTACAGATCAGTAATAGTAGAATCAGCTGCTTAATAATCATCTGTTTTTTCAAAATCCGGTCTCCTATATCTTTATCGTCCATTGCGTTTTTTCAGCGGGGTCTTAGAATACATTCATACGTATTCCCTCTGCAATCTGGAATACCATATTCTGAATATCAACCGTGCTTGAAATATCCGTAGGTATGAACCATATTGAACCTTCTGTATACAGCGAGAATGTCCGGAACATCTTTATGTTCGGTATGGTCACGCGGGGAAATTCAATCTGGCCGAGCAATGCACTCAAAACCTGCGCTTTACCACTGTTTGTCTCATTAAAACGTGAAAAATCAGCACCGATTACAAAATTTGCAGACAACCATTCCCAGTCATGGCCAAAGAAATAACTGAACGGAAGATGACCGACGTTGGCAAGAATTTTTATACCCAGAACACTATCGCCACCATAGCGCATTTCTGTCTGCGAAAATATATCGCGCTGGACCTGCGTAAACTGTCCCCACTGGAACTGCAGTTTTACGTTGTCGTCAAAGAATGTAAGGCCGGCGCCTATATCGTATAGGGTTGCACCCCAGAAATGCCAGTCCAGATACAAACCCTGAATAAACGACGGCACCTCATACGACGCTTTATCACCTTTACGAAGTGCAAGTTTTACACTTTTTAGTTCAACATCATCTCTTGTAAGCCCCGAAAAACCAAGCTGCTGATTATATCTGCCTCCCATCCCCGGAGAGATCAGTTTTATATACGGCTTCGTATTGTCAATCTGGACAATAATCCGTGTAATTGCCGTTTCACCGTTTTTCATTGTAGCCCTGAGAAGCAGGAAATGATAACCTTCACTAATATCCTGATTCTCGACACGGTAATACCATTTTTCACTCGTAGAAAGAGGTATAAATGTCTTACCGTTATCAAAACTCAACTCAACAAACGCAACTTTCTTTTCTGCAACAACCTGTTTCTGTTCTTTCGTTGCTTCTTTTGTCTTTGAAAAAAGCATCTCGTCCTCATCGATTGAATATCCTGCAGTACCTTTTATATACGGGCGGTTCATAGCAAAGTCGCCGTAGGTAAAATTATCAACAGTAATCCACGGGCCAACAGGTGAATAAAACACTGTCTGTTTTCTTGACTGTATTACACTTTTACCGTCTATAGTTGCATCTATATGATATGTATGCGTTCCTGCGGTAAGGTCTTCAGGAGTAACTGCAAAACTGAAAAATCCGCTTGATGTAACTTTGCCGTCAGTAATTTTTTTATCATCTATATATAACACCAGATTCGTTATAGTTTTTTCCGCTGCAGCCTGCCCGTAAATGTTAAAAACACCCTGTTTATGCTCACCGTCAAACGGATACAGTAAATCGACAGATGCAAGCGGACGTGTCTTATCAAGTTCAATATTGCGGCTTACCCTGGTAACATTTCCGGCTTTGTCTTTTCCGGTAAGCTCAATATTGTAAAATCCGTTGTCAAGGCTTGAGATATCAAGTACGTGCGTAATTATTCTGTCAGGTGGCATCTCAACGTGCGACAATTCCTTATTTACCGACTTCTGTTCAAGACTGCGTACAGTAATATACATATCGGTAATAGCGGTATTATCAAATGCATACCCTGAGAAAAACAGTGTCCCTGTCGTTTTTGAATCATCAAGAGGCAGTTCGAGAGAAAGTTCCGGACTGATATTATCAATATTGACAAGGCTTGAATAAAGTCCGGTAATACCGTAATTATCCGTTATTTTTATAAATACAACCTGCGTCCCGTCGGGAATCGCGCGGGTATCTACAGTATACACCCAGTTCTCTGTACCAAGAGCATCATTGTAGCTGTTACCATTGTCGAGCGACACCTGAACTTTTGCAATACCGTTTTTGTCACTTGCGACACCTTTTATCTGAATAACACCTTTCACCGACGTATCAATCGTCGGTTCCGTTACAGCTCCCTTGGGCTCTTCAAGAGATATGCGGAAACGGCGTACGGTTTCAGGACCTTTTACACCGTTAATATCGACTGCATAAACTGTTACCGTATGCTCGTTATCCGTCATGGAAGAAAGCGGTACGTCGATAGAAAAACTTGTTCCTGCATCAGGCAGTTTCTGATACTCGTTGTTGTCGATTTTATACCAGATATTCGACGGCCCGTCGTCGTCATAGACGACACCGGATATTGTAAAGTCGCGTGTAATAACTTCATTATCCGACGGCAGGTGAATTTCTGCGCGCGGCAGATCAGATTCAGCATCTATACTGAATTTCCATGATTCAACAGATGCTGTATTTCCTGCATAGTCGGTAAACTCAAACGACATTGCATCGTCTATAGGCTGATCTGTTGTTCCGACATGTGTTACTATAAGCGGTTCAACAGTAAGTTCATTACGTTTCTGCGGCTGTGCAGCCTGACCTTTCTTAACGGCAACAGGCGGAGCCACATAATACGCCTTATCAATCCCGACAGTATCCCTGGCAATAAATGCAATAAGATTGTCCCCATTAACAACATCGGAATCAAGCGGCAGAACAACCTGTACCTGAGGGGGTGTTGTATCTTTATATACTGCTGTACGCGCACAGCCAGAGTGCCCGCCGTTATCGTATGTCCGTATATCAATTCGTACCAGACCGTCGTTTATATCTGTAAGAGGGACATCAGCACTGAATGTAACACCTGCAGAAGCTTTCTTAGGCAGCGTAAACGGGGTCCATTCTTTTCCACCGTCAATTGAGTACTCTGCCGTTTTGATTCCACTTGAATCAGCAGCAGTGCCTGATATTTTTATAGTATTTTTTACCCAGTCGTAAAGTGCGGGCGTTTCTATGTGAATATCCGGAGCACCAGCATCTACGATAAAATTCACTGCCGGAGACGTATATGAAACACCCTGTCCGTCAGTCACTTTCACGGCAATATTTTTAAAGCTGCCTTCAGCAGACGGAGTTAATGTTACTGCATTTCCTGCAGTTGAGACAGCCAGACCGTTTTCGGGAGCGACAAGTGCCGCGGTTACAGGCAGGGGAACGTTTGCATAAAATATAATGGACTGCCCCGGCATCATAAGGTATGTATTTGCAGCTGTATCATATCCGGTCCCGCTGCACGGCATCGGATATACGGCACGTCTGTCGTCAATCCGGGACGAATCGACTGGGCGCACAACGGCAATTGTTCCCCGCAATTCCTTTGTAAACGACCCTGTTTTGACTGTAATTTTTACATTCGTCATACGTACAGGTAGTTTTACAAGCGGAATTTCTGCAGTCCAGCGTTCACTGTCTTTTCCGGGTTTTAGTAATTTAGCAGTACCGCTCTGTATTATGTCTCCTCCCGGTATGTCGTCACCGGAAAATTCATATGAAACAGAGGACACAACGTCTCCTGTATCAACTATTACAGTCATTTTTCCGGGTACTTCTTTTGACCCCGGACGTCCTACGACAACATTCATGCCGCTCTCATACGGCTGATCATCAACCTGTGCAATAAAGGCATCAAGCTGTGCAGTTTTTTTTGCTGTATATTTTGACGAACCGGCTGTCAGCTGATTCGCACCTGTCTTCATATCACTGCGGCGGAATACGCCGAAATTCTGTCCGGCATCTCCCTGATAGACCACTGTATAATATGTGTCAAAACTGTCGAGCCAGACAGTCATGGGTGCTTTTGCCTTTACCGTTTTTTTCCCGTTTCCTTCCGGAAGAGGAGGTATATTACTTATACAAACAGCGGCGGCCGAACTGTTTCCGCCGGCACTTGCTGCTTCAAATTCAAGCACATACATACCAGGTCCATACGACGAGGCATTAAAATCAACAGAAAATGAACCGTCTTTATCAAATTTAACGGGAGTTATTTCAGACGGCACAGAAGCAGCCTTTGCACCGGAAACGAATCCAGCTTCATCGACGGAAGCATTCACTGCAAGCATCCGGTAACCGAAAGAACCGATTCCCGTTATGCATGATACAGTACCGCTCACTTTCACCGGCCCCGAAGCGCCGTCGATTGCTGTTTTATCAGACGCACCATTTATTATAATTGCCGGAACAGCTGTATCCGATTTAAAGGTAAGTTCCTGAGACTCATACGACAGCCCCTGATCTGTGGTTACACGAACTTTTACCGGAGCAGACGAACCGACCGCATCGCCGGCAGACAGTATAATACAGTTACCGTTCAGTTGTGCAGCCGCAAAAGGTGTCTTTGGAACAATCTCAACCTTTGATGCATTCCCTCCTGTAAAGTAACCGCTTGCAGGAAATTCCTTATTCAGTTTAATAACACCGTATTCATCAACAGTACTGTCGCTGAATACTAGATGCGGCGTATCACTTTTAACAACAGACAGATCGGCAACCGACAGAAGTGTACGCTGCTCTGTCGTGCGCCCGTAAATATCTTCCGCAACGACAGAAACCTGCACCATACCTTCCGGGAAATCAGGTGAAATCGGAATTGTGACCGGGACTGACAGTGCATTTTTTATAACCTGATCATGAACCTCGCTGCCGTCAGTACCCCATGCCAGTTTCCAGGTAATTTTTGTAATACCACACGTCGACGAAGCCGTTGTCGAATACAACGTGCCTGCTTCAGGATGTACAGCCACACCATTAACTGCATCCTTAATTTCCTTACCTGTCGTTAATTCCGCCGCGCTGAACGCAGGAGAAGCACCTTCTGCCGTAAATGTAACGTTCACTGGATTTCCGGCAACTCCGTTTATGTCGACTGCGGTAACCTTTACGGTATGTTTACCGGCTTTCAAATCTGCACCTGAACCGAGCTTCGCATAAAATACACCTTTTGTATCCTGTGACTGCTCTTCTCCGTCATCCAGACTGTAACGAACCGACTGCACACCGTCGTCGTCAGTGGCGATACCCCGTACAAAAACATCTCCGTTTTCATCTATATTCGTTTCCGCGGTCGGTTCGGAAATCGTAACAACAGGCTTGTCAAGTTCCTGATCAAGTTCTATCATCTGTGAAACGTCTATAACGTTGCCTGCAAGATCCGTTGCAGAAACCGTAAATTTGCGTGATTTATCTTTCGAACCGGTTGTATCAAATTCAATCGACCAATACGGATTACCCGGAATAAGATCAAAATCACCTTTCTGATCACCGAAAATCCAGGAAAGTTTTGTTATGCCCAGCTTGTCTTTTGCATATCCTGCAACAGCAAATTTTCCATTCTGTGGTTCTTTCAGCCCTGGAATGACAATCTTTACATCGGGCTTTGTGTTGTCGATAAAATAAAGAAATGAATAAATCCCTTCACTACCTGCGTTGTCTGTAGCCTTAAACCAGATCACAGACGGACCGTCCGTATACTTCTTTGTATCGACCGGTATGTCAAATGTCCAGTTACCGGCTTTTTTGTTCTCGATAATTTTTGTATCAAGGAATGTTTCACCATTATCCAGTGAGTAGGAAAGGGATTTGATACCGTTTCCGTCACTGATTGTCCCTTTAAATTTGACACTGCCGGAAATAAGCGTTCCCATTCCGTAATTTTCAACAGTAGTTACCGGCTGGCGGCGGTCAAGGTTCCAGGTAATCGATACAGGATTCCCCGGAAGACCGTTTATATCAGTACCGATTACTTCAATAGAATGCTTTCCCTCGGGAAGAATCTTCGTATCAAGGTAATATGACCAGAATTCTTTTCCTTCTGCCCGTACTGTATGTTCTTTATCGCCGTCAAGAATAAGATCAACATGATCTACACCGTCATCATCAACACACGTTCCTACAATATTCAGGTTGCCTACAACACGCATATCCTGATGAGGATTGGTAATACCGCAAACGGGAAGATCGGATTTTGGATCAACATAAATATTATACGGCCCTTCAACAGCCTGGTTACCGCCAAGATCGGTTGCAGTAATCATAATATTGTATTTTCCGGGTTTTCTGCCGGTCAAATCGAATGATTCCTGCCAGCTGTCCAGATTGGTTACATTTTTTTCTTCTATATCTTTAGAACCATGCGCATACACGCAAATAAAAGAAAACGCTGCAAACAGGAAACAAAATGCAAATAACTTTTTATTAAAGAGCATCACAACTACTCCTCTTACATAATTGTACAACACCAATTATTACAGATATTAGAGATTTGTCAAATAGCTACATAAGTATTATCGGGAAAAAAAATAAATTCTACAGTATTCGCCTCAGAAAATAAGTTTCTTTTCCTAAAAAGGGTATATAATTGAGTACATGAGTGATAAATCTTTTGATGAAAACGTTGAAGAGCTTCAAAAACTTATCGATTCAAGTCATAATATTGTATTTTTTGGAGGTGCCGGAGTTTCGACAGAAAGTGGCATCCCCGATTTCCGCAGTACAGACGGTCTGTATAATCAGAAATGGCAGTATCCTCCGGAACAGATAATAAGCAGAAGTTTTTTTGACGAAAAACCCGCCGAATTCTACCGGTTTTACCGCGAAAAACTTATAATAAAAGGCATCAAACCGAATGCGGCTCATATAAAACTTGCTGAACTTGAAAAGGCGGGAAAATTACGTGCTGTAATAACACAAAATATAGACGGTCTGCATCAGGCGGCAGGCAGCAGAAATGTTTTTGAACTGCACGGCAGTACATTGCGTAATTTCTGTATGAACTGCCATGCATTTTACGACATTGATTTTATTGCGGACAGCGCAGGCAGTCCTGATGGAATTCCTCACTGCACAAAATGCGGCGGCATCGTAAAACCGGACGTTGTACTTTATGAAGAATGTCTTAACGAAGCTTGTATGGAAGGAGCTGTGAGAGCCATACGGAATGCCGACATGCTTATAATCGGAGGTACGTCTCTTTCCGTATATCCGGCAGCAGGATTAGTTGATTACTACAACGGAAATAAACTCGTGCTCATAAATAAATCACCAACTTCAGGCGACTTTACGACACGCCTTTCTATTCACGATTCCATAGGCAGAATACTGGGTGCAATAAAAGTTAAAAAATAAAAAATCAATCTGAACCGGTAATAAGGTTATACAAACGATCAAGATCCGTACGGCTGAAATAATCTATTTCGATCGAACCTTTTTCCAGCGTGCCGTTAAGCAGGCAGCGGGTACCAAGTTTTTCTAGAAATTTCTGTTCAATTGCGAGAATATCAGGATCTTTCTTTACTGTCTTTTTCTGTTTTTTCTTTACGTCGGCTGCACGTCCGCCGTTGTTGAGCACTCCTGCCTGTTCTTCCGCTTCCCGTACAGAAAGACCGCCTCCGACAATTCTGCCGAAAAGTACGCGCTGATCGGCAGGGTTAACTACAGAAAGCAGCGCCCGTGCATGCCCTGCAGACAACTGTCCGTTGATAAGCGATTTCTGCATATCTTCCGGTAATTTCAAGAGGCGCATGGCATTAGCAACAGTTGAACGCTTTTTACCTACCCTCTGAGCCACTTCATCCTGACTCAGATCTCCCATCTGCATAAGATTATAATATGCTGTAGCTTCTTCAATCGGATTCAGATCCGCCCGCTGGATGTTTTCAATCAGTGCTACTTCAAGTTTTTTCTGGTCGTTATACCGTCTGAGCTGGACCGGTACTTTTGTAAGGCCTGCCATCTTTGCAGCACGCGTACGGCGTTCACCGGCAATAATATAAAATTTTTTCCCGTCTGCGGGCTCAATAATAATCGGTTGAACAATACCATGCTCTTTGATGGAATCTGCCAGTTCTTCCATCGCCTGTGCGTTAAACTCGGTACGCGGCTGTTTCGGGTTCGGCTGCAACAGTCCCGGGTCTACCCACAACCCACCGTCATCATCAACTTCGATACCTTCCGGAAGTTTCAATGCAGTCGTGGATGCACCGGATAAAGAGGTTTCTGCATGTTCTATCTGGTGGATTTCGGCTGTCTGCGATGCATCCATAAGCGCATCAAGACCTCTGCCAAGTCCAAGTCCGCCTGTTTTAGCCACGACGTATTACCTCTTCTGCAAGCCTTTTGTAACTTACAGCACCCGCACAAAGCGGATCATATTTACAAATAGGAAGCCCGCGGGAAGGAGCTTCCGAGAGACGGACATTGCGCGGAATAATCGTATTGAACACAACATCTTTGAAATATGATTTTACCTGAGTAACCACATCCTGCGCCAGACGTGTACGGGAATCGTACATAGTAAAAAAAATACCGCCGATAACAAGATCACGGTTTATTCCCTGCTGTACTTTTTTTACCGTCTGAAGCAGCAATGTAATTCCCTCCAAAGCAAAATATTCACACTGCATGGGAACAAGAACAGCGTCGGCTGCAGCCAGACCGTTCAGCGTAAGAATACCGAGTGACGGCGGACAATCTATAAGAATGTAATCGTATTTGTCGCGTAAAGGTGCAAGAACCTTTTTTAAAAAAAACTCGCGGCCTTCCTGGTCAACAAGTTCAATAGCAGCCCCCGACAAATCAATCGACGCTGTTATTGCATCGAGATTATCCACACTTGTATGTTTTACAGCTTCTTCAGGACGGGCAAGTTCTGCAATAAGTTCATATATAGTAGGCTTCTCTTTAGACACGCCGACACCACTGGACATATTGCCCTGCGAGTCAAAATCAACAAGCAGAACTTTTTTACCAGCGAGCGCGATATATGCACCAATATTAATCACAGAGGTTGTCTTTCCGACACCGCCCTTCTGATTCACAAAGACCAGACACTTTCCCATATAATTAACTATATCATTTTTCCCTAAAAGAGTATACTCATACCATGATTCTGTCTGTATCCCTTTCGAAACCTGTAAAAAATATAGAAGCCATACTCGGAAGACCGTACCAGAGGATTAAAATACGGGTAAACAGTTCATCGGCCGGATGTACCTGGTTTGTTGAATCATTTACTGAAAAGCAGGCTTTTCATGATCAATTTACAGAAGAACAGCTTGCGGAGTTTTTGAAAAAACATACAGGAAGTACATTTAAAAACTGTATTGAACGTACTGATACGGAGGAAATTACCATCCTTGCAAACAAAAGGGGTGAAGTCACAACGCTCAGAAAACCTGTACGCAGTTGTCAGACTGCAGGTACTACAAAGCCGGCAGCGCATGAACAATTTCTGTATGGGAATTCCACCTGTCCACATACCGACACAGAACAAGGTTTCAATCATATAAAAAATTATCTGATTCAGGAAGGAACTCCCGTTCCTTTTCTTGTACTGCTTGGTGTTATGACGTCGGGAGGAAAAGTAATTGCTTCAAAGTACGACAAATTCCGCCAGATAAACCGCTTTCTGGAATTCATCGACGATGTACTGCCTGATATTCAGAAAGCTGCCACAAAAGGACACCCGGTACGCATTGTAGATTTTGGCTGCGGAAAATCGTACCTGACGTTTGCTGTATACTATTATCTTACAGAAATAAAGAAAATTGCTGTTGAGATTACCGGTCTTGATTTAAAAAAAGATGTAATAGACTTCTGCAGCAAAACTGCAGAACAACTTGGCTGCAAAGGACTTAAATTCGCGGTCGGCAACATCGCAGAATATACCTACACGCATGACCCTGACGTAATGATAACGCTTCATGCCTGCGATACAGCAACGGATTATGCACTTGATTACGCGGTAAAACACAACTGTACGGTCATTCTCAGTGTGCCGTGCTGTCAGCATGAATTGAACAGCCAGATTAACGAAAATAAGGCGGCAATATCTGCAGAACAGGGAACACCGTTTATACCACTCCTGAAATACGGAATTATCAAAGAACGCTTTGCAGCACTTGTTACGGACGCCCTTCGTGCGGAATATCTTGAAAATGCCGGATACAGCGTTCAGATACTGGAGTTCATCGACATGGAGCACACTCCTAAAAATCTACTGATCAGGGCAGTTAAAAAAGACGGAAGTAAAACGAAAAATGACACTGCACTGCATGAAGCAGAATCACTTACGGCTGCACTACACGTTTCGCCAGCCCTGCGCGGACTGCTGAAAGATTAGTTGTCCCGTCTTTATTCATAAGCGGTATACTCCCAATATCCAGCTCAAACGCGCGGCGGCCTATGTGCTCTATATAATGTGCGTCTGAGGAGGTCGTAACTGCATATGCACGCGGAAGCCTGACGGGAAGTTCTCTGCATTTCAGGTGTCCGCACTGTACGTCTTTTGAAAGCTGCCTTTTTTTTTGTTCCTGAAGTATCTGCGGGCGCATAAATTCAAGTGCGTCCCAGTTTCCTTCGACTATCGCACCGAGCTGGCTCATCATGGAAAATGACGGACGGTCGACATGCGCCGGAATAACAAGGCCGCCGGCTTTATGAACCTGTTCTGCACATTCATCAAGTGTATACGGAGCAGACATAATTAAATATTTTTCCACCAGACCCACAATTTCGTCGTTTTCATCAACATACACCTGATCTCCGGTCACCTCCGGTTTATTGATAACAGAGGGAAGAGAATCGTACCACGTACTGCAGAAGTCCATCGCTGTCTGAAGTACAGGGAACAGGCAGAGTACATGCAGTTCCTCTGAAGTCTGTGCTTCCATTCCGTATAACGCGGCAATCCCCGCCCTTTTACAGCACGCAGCAAATGCGGGACAGTTCAGTGATGTATTATGATCCGTAAGAGCTGCAAGCTGTATATGTTTTTCACAGAGCGTCTTAACAATTGCTGCAGGCGACATAAGCAGATCGCCGCACGGAGAGACGCACGAATGGAGATGCAGATCTGCACGGATTATCACGTCAGGAAGCTCCGCCTGTATCGGTCTTACTGCCGCAGCCGAGTCTGTCGTACATCATTCCGCTTACTTCAAACTGATTTCTGCCTGTACGAAACACCGCTATATGTTCCTGTTCTGCAGCTGTAATCATATCGTCGGGCACAGGACGGTCGTTGCACAGGATAACCGCCGGACAATCTTTTGTTGATGCAACAGCTATCGTATTGCGGTGTGCCTGAATCGTTACAATAATACACCCCTCATCAGCATTACCGAGTATATCGCTTAAAAGATCTCCTGTATAAACGCTTTTTATATCATTGTCGGTATAATCATTTTGAATACACTGCGCACCTATAAAAGTGCCGAGTTCAGATATTTTCATATATGTATACTAACCCGCTATCCCTGATCTGTCAAAAGAAGCTTTCATAATGGAGACAAAAGCCGGCTACAGCACAAAATCTTCAAGAAAATCGGCAATACCGTCTTCGTTATTGTTCCGGCGCGTCACGAATCCCGCAGCATTCCGGATATATTCCAGTCCGTTACACATAGCCACACCGTATGCTGTTTTTCGTATCATAGATTCATCGTTCATACTGTCTCCGAAAGCCATTGTCTGCGACTGCGGAATACCAAGCCTGTCTGCAAGCCATAAAACGGCTTCTCCCTTTCCACAGTCAGGCGGCATGATTTCAAGAAAAAAAGGTTTACTGATAAAAACTTCAGCACGGCCCTTCAATTTTTCCTTAAGAAACGGTGTAAATTTTTCTACATCCGCAGGATCGGCCGGTACGACCATTTTTGGATGTCCTGCCTCAATAAACGCTGAAAAATCTTTTACAATTTCAAGACGGAGACCGCAGAGCTGAGCGTCGACCCGTGTCCATTTATTGTCTTCAGAGGCATAAATCGTCGAGGCATCGTACACCTGCGCAGGCAGACCGCGTTTCTGTGCTTCCTCATACACAAAATGAAGCACATCGGCACCAAGTTTTCTAGTCATGATGGGCAGGCGGGTATGAAGATCAAATACTTCGGCTCCGTTGATTGCTATTAAATAACGGCCGGCCTGAAAGCCTGCAATATTAAGCTGCCGGACATACGGAAGAATAGCGTTTTCAGCCCGTCCGGAACAAAGAACTATGTAAATTCCCTTCCCGGCAGCTTTCTGCAGTGCAGTAACTGTACGCGGTGTTATTTTCAATTCATTCGTAAGCAGCGTATCATCAAGATCCAGAGCAATAATCTTTACGGTAAGTTTTTCTGCAGGTAATTTTACAGTGTTCATATGAAGAAAAGCGTACCGGCGTACATGATATTTGTCAACCGGAAATACTCTGTGCAAGTGCTGTCTCGTATGCAGCCTTCGTCTGCACGTCAAAACAGCACATAATGACCGTATGCAGATGCGCCGGTTTTCTTTCCGCTGTACCTATAAAGGCCGAAACAGCAGAAACAGCAATACGGGCAGCAGCATCCACCGGATATCCGTAAACACCTGTACTGATTGACGGAAATGCAAGTGTTCCGCAGTCGTTTTTCTCTGCAAGACGCATGCTGTTCAGATAACACAGGGAAAGCAGTTCCGGCTCGTTTGAACCACCCCCGTGCCAGACAGGTCCGGGCGTATGAATAACGAATTTTGCAGGAAGCCGGAATCCAGGCGTAATTTTTGCTTCTCCTGTTTTACATCCGTGCAGAGGAATACATGCCTCAAGCAGCCGTGGTCCTGCTGCACGGTGAATAGCTCCATCAACCCCTCCTCCACCGAGCAACGTGCAGTTGGCGGCATTAACGACTGCATCAACATGCAGAGTCGTAATATCACCCTGTAGTATCTTTATTTTATTTCCGTTTAAAAATTTATATACATTCATAAAAACCTCATGGTACTAAACAGTATAATACAGTATTATAAGCAGTAATATACAATTTATGATTTTATCACTGGATACTATCGGCTCCTATATCGGCAGAACAGCAGAACATCATCCCAAATTATCCCGTGCATATTTGCGTACCGCATTTACCGTCGACCTCTGGTATAAAAAAGTACATCATCTGTGCGGTCTTTCACATGCAAAGCAGTATTTAAAATGTATCTGCGAAGAAAACGTTATTAAAGCGCTGGCAAGACCGGACAAATCAGTCATGGTAAGTCTCTTCGTCCCCTGTGAGCCGATCATCGCAATGGGACTTAACGGATTCGGTGTTGAAAGCTTTTCAAGCTATATTTCAGGGGCTCACGCACAGCAGACGTTTCTTGAAAAAGCAGAAAGTGCCGGAATTCCCGAGACACTGTGTTCGTATCACAAAGTCTTTCTCGGCGCCGCACAGCTCGGCGTCATGCCGAAACCACGGTATATCATCCATACGAACATCGCATGCGATGCCAACCAGATTACATTCCGGGAGCTTGCAGAATACTTTGCCGTACCGCATTTCAAAATCGATGTACCGTACCGGCAGAACGAAGAAGCC